>Ga0187851_10001229_pt1 | contig 24768 bp, 22 predicted proteins | sample June2016WEW_6_10_FD_132997 | JGI IMG/M metagenome (GOLD analysis project Ga0187851, IMG submission 132997) | Peatland microbial communities from SPRUCE experiment site at the Marcell Experimental Forest, Minnesota, USA - June2016WEW_6_10 | ecosystem: Environmental > Terrestrial > Soil >...
AGCGCGCCGATTGGGGACATGATGGTGCTCGCCGGTACCTGGGTCTTCGGCAGCTACGCCGCGGGCAAGGCGTTCATGCTCGTCCAGGCGGCGACGGTGTTCCTTGCCCTCGTCGGCACGACGCTCGCGTGTATGAACACGGGGGCCCGCGTGACATACGCCATGGGCCGCGACCAGGAGGTGGGCGCGCACTTCGGACTGCTGCACGGCAGGAACCTGACGCCCCACCGCTCCATCTGGACGCTGACGATCCTGTCGATCTTCATCGGCATCATCACGGTGGTGACGTACCTCGGGGGCCAGGCGACCGACCCCGCGGCCCTCGACAAGCACAACATCTGGTACAGCTTTGGGATCTTCAGCCCGCACGTCTACACGTGGATCCCCAATTCATTCCTGATCACGACGCTGATCAGCAACTTCGGGACGTTCCTGCTCTACATGACGACCTGCATAGTCGCGATCGTCGCCTTCCGGGAGCACCACATGTTCAACGGGATCAAGCACATGGTGATCCCGGTGTTCGGCTTCCTGGCCAACCTGCTCTGCATGCTCTTTTACCTTATCGGGCCGTTCAGCGTGGCCGGCATGAGCTGGCACGAGTCGTATATCGCCCTCGGCGTCGCGTTCCTCTGGGGCCTCTACGGGTGGTGGTATTTCTACAGCGGAAGCAAGGCGGCGGGCAAGGCGATGATCCTCACCGAGAAGCCGGCATAGATCTCGTTGACCCGGCCCGGCGCCGCACAAGTATCAATGACTCCGCCTGCCAGTGGCAGCGGGGCCATTTTTTTTCGTCCTATTCATGCGACTGCGCTATGCACGCCTCACAACGGCGGGCCCCGTCCGGCCCGTCAACGAGGACTCGCTCGAATTCTGGGAGTCGCCCGATCCGCTGACCCGGGAGAAGCAGGGGAGCGTGGCGCTCCTGGCCGACGGCGTGGGAGGGTATGAGAACGGGGAGGTCGCAAGCCGCCTGGCCGTCGAGGCCGCCGTGCGCGAGTTCCAGTCGGCGCCGGCGGACACGAAGCCCTACGCGCTCCTTCGGCGCATGTTCACGGTCGCCTGCTCCGCCGTGCACGAGAACGCGCTCGTGCAGCACCAGGGCAAGAGGATGGCCACGACACTGGCGGCCTCGATCTTCCGCGACGGCGCCGTTTGCGTGGCCAACGCGGGGGACACGAGGGCTTACTTCATCCGCCAGAAGACGATCCGTCGGCTGACGACGGACCACGTCGTCACGTCGGTGCCGGTCAAGCTCGGGCTTCTCCTCGAGCGCCAGGCGATGGCGAGCCCCAGGCGGAGCGAGCTCACCCGCAGCCTGGGATCCGAGCCTTTCTGCCAGCCGGATTTCGCGACGCAGCTGCTCTCGCACGGGGACTTCGTCCTCCAGTGCACCGACGGCCTGCACGCGTGCGTGCTCGACGAGGAGATGCGCGAGATCGTGGCCCGGTCGCACCCCTACGACGCGTGCAAGGAGCTCGTGGCCCTCGCCACTAAGCGGGGGAGCGACGACAACATATCGCTGCAGATAATCGAGGTGCGCAACTGGGAGCAGGTCGCTCAGTCAGCCCGCGTCGCCCTCGGGGCCGACACGCCTCCCAAGAAGGCCGCCGTAGCGGTCGCGGCGGCGGCGGCGGGCACCGGCGACCTGGGCCCCGGCATGCTGCTCGACGGCCGCTTCGAGCTCACCGACCTGGTGGCGCGCAGCAACATGGCCTCGATCTTCAAGGCGAACGACCGGGCGACCGGCCAGAGCGTGGCGGTCAAAGTACCGCTGATGTCCCTGGAAAGCGACGTGGCGGGATTCGAGCGCTTCAAGAGGGAGGAGGAGATTGGCGCGCGCCTGAACCATCCGTCGGTACTGAAGGTCGTAAAGGTCGAAGGACATAAGAGCCGGCCCTACCTGGTCATGGAGTTCCTCGAGGGCAAGACCCTCGCCGAGGTTCTCTCCAAGCGGAAGAAACTGTCCGAGGGGGAGGCCGTGGCGTACGCCGTGAAGATATGCGACGCGCTCGAGTACCTCCACAAGAATGGCATCGCGCACCGGGACCTGAAGCCGCAGAACATCATGGTCTGCAACGACGGGAGCATCCGCCTGTTCGACTTCGGGATTGCCCGCGTGGAGCAGGCGCGCCGGCTGACCTTCGTCGGCCTGACTCCGACCCTGGGCACGCCCGACTACATCTCGCCGGAGCAGGTCCGCGGCAAGCGGGGGGACCACCGCAGCGACATCTACAGCCTGGGGGCGATCCTGTACGAGATGGTGACCGGCTCCACGCCGTTCGAGGGGGAGAGCCCCTACGTGGTCATGAACGCGCGCGTCACCGGCGACCCGGAGGCCCCCCGGAAGGTCAACCCCGAGATAGACCCGGCTGTCGAGGAGGTCATCCTGCACGCGATGGAGCGCGACCCGCGCAACCGGTACCAGTCCGCGGACGCGATGCAAAGCGAGCTCGAGCACCTCGACAAGGTCGAGATCACGCACCGCGACCAGAAGCTGCGGGCTCCGCAGCCCTGGAAGAGCCGGAGCAACATGGTGCTCCTTGTCGCAGGACTGGTTCTGCTCTGGATCGGCTCCTTTGTCGCGGTGTTTCTATGGGTCCGCCGGCACCACTGACCACCGATCAGACGTCGTAGTAGAGGAAGAACTCGTACGGATGCGGCCGCAGGCGCACGGCGTCGTACTCGCCCTTCTTCATATCGATGTAGTTCTCGAGGAAGTCCTTTGAGAACACGCCGCCCTTGAGCAGGAAGGCGTGGTCCTTCTCGAGCGCCTCCATCGCGCCCTTCAGCGAGTCGGGCACGGTCGGCACCTTGGCCTTCTCCTCCGGAGGCAGGTCGTAGAGGTTCTTCTCAAGGGGGTCGCCCGGGTGGATCTTGTTCAGGATGCCGTCCATGCCCGCAAGGAGCATCGCGGCGTTGGCGAGGTACGGGTTCGCGGCCGGGTCGGGCGTGCGGTACTCGACGCGCTTCGCCTTCGGGCTCGGGCTGTAGGTCGGGATCCGGATCGAGGCCGAGCGGTTCCGGGCGGAGTAGGCGAGGTTGACCGGCGCCTCGAAGCCGGGGACCAGCCGCTTGTAGGAGTTGTTGGTCGGATTGCAGATCGCGCACAGCGCGGGCGCGTGCTTGAGGATGCCGCCGATGTAGTGGAGCGCCATCTCGCTCAGGCCGGCGTAGCCGCTGCCGGCGAACAGGGGCTTGCCGTCCTTCCAGAGCGACTGGTGCGTGTGCATCCCGGAGCCGTTGTCGCCGAAAAGGGGCTTCGGCATGAAGGTCGCGGTCTTGCCGTACTTGTAGGCGACGTTCTTCACGACGTACTTGTAGACGGACATCTTGTCCGAGGTGCGCAGCAGCGTGTCGAAGACGATGTCGATCTCGGCCTGGCCCGCGGTGGCCACCTCGTGGTGCTCGCGCTCGATCGCTACGCCGAGCGAGATCATCGTCAGGATCATCTCGTTGCGGATGTCGATCAGCTTGTCGCTCGGGGCGACCGGGAAGTAGCCCTCCTTGTGCCTGATCTTGTAGCCCAGGTTGGGGGAGCCGTTATCCTCCTTGTCCCGGCCGCGGTTCCAGATGGCCTCGATCGAGTCCAGCTTGTGGTGCGTGGCGTTCGACGTGGAGTCGTACGAGACCCCGTCGAAGATGAAGAATTCGGCCTCGGGCCCGAAATAGGCCGTGTCGGCGAGGCCCGTGCTCTTGAGGTAGGCCTCCGCCTTCTTGGCGATGACTCGCGGATCCCTGTCGTAGGGCTCCTTGGTGATCGGGTCGTACGTGTCGCAGGAGAGCGACAGCGTCGTGTTCGCGGCGAACGGATCGATGAATGCCGTCGCCGGATCCGGGAACACCAGCATGTCCGAGGAATTGATCGCCCTCCACCCGCGGATCGACGAGCCGTCGAAGCCCACGCCCTCGGTGAACACCGACTCCGTCAGTTCGGAGACGGGAATGGCAAAATGCTGCCAAGTCCCGAGGATGTCGGTGAGCTTGAGGTCAACAATCTTGACGTCCTTTGTCTTAGCTAGGGCGATTACTTCTTTCGGTGTCATAGGAGCATGCTCCGGGGTGTTGTTGGATTAACGGGCGGGAAGAAGCCTTCTTGCCGGGGAATGCCCGGCGGTCAATTCAATCGGGAAAAATGTGAGTAAGATACCGCTTGGGAGGCGGACGACATTAAGAAAACATTAAGCGCGGTTCCTGTGACTCCTAGCATAGCCGATGCCAATATCGGTCAATTTGGCCCCGTTTGGCCGAAACAGGCCACCGAGCGGGAAACAAGAGGGGAAACCATCAAAGCGCGCTACCGCTTAGCAACAACGAAACGGTTTCCAAGCCGGTTTTTATTATTTGGCACGCCCCGCCGCCGTTAGAATGGGAGATTATGCGGCAAATCAATAATCTGGCAAAGATCTTGCTTAAACGTAAAGCCGGCCGGCTCCCAACTTGGGGGTGAGGAAGAGCCGGGCGGAATTCACCACCACCTAGCAATAACCGACCACAAATGAGCAAATCCGTTAACATCCACGCAAATATGATGGCGCGCGCAATGTGCATTGGCGCTGTTTCCCTCTGGGCCGTCTCCGCCCGGGCGCAAACGGCGACGACGCCGCCCCCACCTGCACCCGCCACGGCGCCCACCAGCCCGGCGGCCGGTGCACCGGCGGCGCCCGCCGCGCCCCCGACGTCCCCCGTTTCGACGCCGTCCATGGCCGGGCCGCTCACCGTGAACGTGAAGCCGGAGAGCTTCGACATCCCGGACTTCGGCAAAATCTACGTGTCGGGCGCGGTCACGGGCCTCTTCTTCGCCGAGGACACCCTGTTCCCGGGCGACCGCCACGACCTCGCAGACGTCAGCAACGCGCAGGTCTTTGTCCAAAAGGTCGACGGCACGCTCCAGTTCTTCATAGAGGCCGGGGCTTATTCGCTGCCGGCGCTCGGCGCCCCGTACCTGACCGCAGGCAATGCGACCCGCGACTTCTACGGACCGATGCCCCAGGCATTCGTCAAGATCGCCCCGAACAGCAGCTTCTCGATCGAGGCAGGCAAGCTGCCCACGCTCGTCGGGGCCGAATACACGTTCACCTTCGAGAACTTGAACATCGAGCGCGGGCTGCTCTGGAACCAGGAGACGGCCGTCAGCCAGGGCGTCCAGCTGAACTACACGGCGGGCCCGGTGACCCTCAACGCCTCATGGAACGACGGGTACTACTCGCAGAGGTTCAACTGGCTCTCGGGGGCCGCGACCTGGACCATCAATAGCTCGAATACTGTCGAGCTCGTGGTCAGCGGGAACCTGGGGACCACGGATTATTCGAAATCCCTGGCCACGCCGATCTACCAGAACAACAACCAGCAGCTGGACAACCTGATCTACACCTTCACGTCCGGCGCGTGGACCATCCAGCCCTACATCCAGTACACCGACCTCCCGGCAAGGGCGGCGATCGGCGTCGCGAAGGACACAACCAGCTTCGGCGCCGCGCTGCTTGTCAACTACGCCGTGCCAAACACCTCGTTCAATGTGTCCGGCCGCGTCGAGTACATCTCGCAGAGCGGAAGCGCCGGGGACGGCTCCGCCGACCTGCTTTACGGCCCGGGCAGCAACGCCTGGTCGTTCACTCTGACACCGACCTACCAGTCGGGGATCTTCTTCACGCGGGCCGAGATCTCGTTCGTGCAGGCCTCCGGGACCACCAGCGGCCTCGCCTTCGGGCTGATGGGCACAAGTACGAGCCAGACCCGGTTCGCGGTGGAGGCGGGCATCCTCTTCTGACCTGATCCTTGCCGGACCGCCGGGCCCGCGCCCCTGCCAGGGCGCGGGCCCTCACGTTTCCCGCGCCGCCGGGGCGATGTTCTTTCGTGTCATTTGCCCGATTTCATGGTTTATCGGGTCCTCACCCCCATGCCCCTGCGCGTCCTGATCCTCGGTGCCAACGGCTTCATCGGAAGCTCGCTCACGCACGCCATCCTGAAGCGGAAGGACTGGGAGGTCTACGGGATGGACGTGGGCGACCACAAGCTCGGCGACTGCCTGGGGAACCCCCGGTTCAAGTTCGTCGAGGGCGACATCACGATCTCGCGCGAGTGGATCGAGTACCACGTGAAGAAGTGCGACGCGGTGCTGCCGCTCGTGGCAATCGCCAACCCCGTCCAGTACGTGAAGGACCCGCTCCGGGTCTTCGAGCTCGATTTCGAGGCCAACCTCGAGATCGTCCGCAAGTGCGCGAAGTACAGGAAGCGGATCATATTCCCGTCCACCTCGGAGGTCTACGGGATGTGCCCCGACGGCGAGCTCGACGAGGCGACTAGCCCGCTCGTGTACGGGCCGATCGAGCGCCAGCGCTGGATCTACGCCTGCTCGAAACAGCTCATCGACCGCGTGATCTACGCCTACGGCGTGCGGGACGGCGTCGATTACACGCTTTTCCGGCCGTTCAACTGGATCGGCCCCAAGCTCGACAACGTGCTCGAGCCGAAGGAGGGGAGCTCCCGGCTCTTCACGCAGTTCATCTCGAACGTGATATTCGAGAAGCCGCTCCAGCTGGTCGACGGCGGCAGGCAATGCCGCTCCTTCACCTTCATCGACGACGGCGTGGACGCCCTTCTGCGCATCATCGAGAACAGGCGAGGAAGGGCCTCCCGCCAGATCTTCAACATCGGCAACCCGGCGAACAACGTGAGCGTCGCCCGGCTCGCGAAGCTCATCATCGCCGCCTTCAGGGGATACCCGCAATTCCGGGCCCAGGCGGCGAAGGCGAGGACGGTCGTGGTGTCCTCGGGCAAGTACTTCGGGAAGTACTACCAGGACATCCAGCGGCGCGTGCCGTCGGTGGCCGCGATCAGGAGGCAGCTGGGCTGGACGCCCAAGGTAGACCTGACGACCGCGATAAAGCTCACGCTCGACTACCACCTGGCCCACAGGGACTACAAGCTCGACTGAGCGCCATGGCGGTGCGACTCGCGCTCAAGGTTGACGTCGACACGGACCGCGGGACGCGCGTCGGCGTGCCGAACCTCGCCGCGGACTGCAGGGAGGCCGGCGCGCCGGCCTGCTTCCTGTTCTCGCTCGGCCCCGACCAGACGGGCAGGGCGGTGACCCGCGTGCTCCGGCCGGGGTTTTTCGGCAAGGTCGCCAGGACGAGCGTCGTGCAGATCTACGGCATCCGGACGCTCCTCAACGGGACGCTCCTGCCGGCCCCGCACATCGGCCGCCGCAACGGCGCCGCGATGCGGGCCGTCCGCGACTCGGGCTTCGAGGTGGGCATCCACTGCTACAACCACTACCGCTGGCAGGACTTCATGCAGGGGATGGACCTTGCCACGGTCCGGGCCGAGTTTGCGTCCGCCCGCGCCGAATTTGCGCGGATATTCGGCGCGGAGGCTGACGCTGCCGGCGCCGCGGGCTGGCAGAGCAACGCCAGGAGCCGCGAGGTGTACGACGAGGCCGGGCTGCTCTACTCGAGCGACACGCGCGGGACGCATCCGTATTTCCCCCGGATCGGGGGCAGGGTGTTCCGGACGCTTGAGATTCCCACTACGCTCCCGACGCTCGACGAGCTGATGGGCAGGCCGGAGTTTCCCGACTCCGCGATCGCCCGGCACCTGCTCTCGCTTGTGCGGCCCGGCAGGCTCAACGTGTTCACGCTCCACGCCGAGATTGAGGGCATGGGGCGCCGGTCCGTCTTCCGCGAGTTCCTGGACGCGTGCAGGGGATCGGGCGTGGAGTTTGTCCGCCTCGGCGACGAGGCCCGGTCCCTGCTCTCCAACCGGGCGTCGCTGCCCGTGTGCGACCAGGCGATGGCCCGGATGGACGGCCGGAGCGGCCTCGTCGCGACACAGTCGTTCGAGTTCCTGGGGGGCTTCTAGGCGCATGGACAAGGCGTCGCTCAAGGGCAAGTTCGCGCTCATACACGAGCACTGGCGGCCCAAGGTCGTGGCGGCGCTAAACGGCCAGGAGCTGAAGCTCGTCAAGATTGCCGGGACTTTCCCGTGGCACCGCCACGAGAACGAGGACGAGCTCTTCATCGTCTGGAGGGGCCGCATGACCCTGGAGTACCGGGAACGCAGCGTGGTCCTCAACGCCGGCGAATTCTGCGTGGTGCCGCGCGGCGTCGAGCACCGGACGATGGCCGACTCCGAGGCGGAGATCCTCGTTTTCGAGCCCGCGCGCACCCGCAACACGGGCAACGTCGTCGACGACGACTTCACGGCGCCGGACGGAATCGTGATTTGACGACGGGCGGCCCGAGGCCGCGCCGCGGGGATTGCCGGGGCGCCTTCAGGCCCGGTCGAGCCTGCGCAGCAGCCAGAACCCGAGCGCGGCCAGGGCGAGGTTGGGGACCCTCAGGAGAAGCTCCGGCCGGTACTCGGGATGCTGGTCAAGCCAGCCGACAATGACGGTGATGAAGTAATACCCCAGGCCCAGGACGACGGCGATCCCGAGGTTCGCGCTCGTCTCGCGCCGGGACACCTTTATCCCGAGCGGAATCCCGATGAATGCGAAGGTGAAGATCGCGGCCGCCATGCTGAGCTTGTCCTGGATGGTCAGCTCTACCTTCAGGATCTCGCTTCGGCGCTGCTTCACCATGCCGGGCCCCACCGGCTCCCGCCCGAGCCTGTCCTTTTCCGCCGTGAGCTCGGCGTAGGTCATCCACGCGAGCTTCTGGTGGACGGTCGGGGTGCCGAAGTACTTCGCGAGGGGGAGCCGAACGGGCTCGACCTGGCCGAACGAGTTGACCATCAGCGGGCGCGAGAAGTCCTCGGGCTTCTTTCGGTCATGGTCCTCGATGCGAGCGTTGGCTAGGGTGATGATGAAGTCGTTCGCCGCGTCGTCGTAGTCCACGCGCCCCGACTCGGCCCGTACAAAGCGGACGACACGGCGCTCGTCGTCGAGCTGCCAGACCCAGACGTCGCGCAGGTCCGATCCGTTCCTCGACCCGATGTAGACGACGTAGCCGGGAAAATCCCGGATGAACTTCTTGGGGACGATGAAGCTCAGCGGGTTGGCGCGCACCGCGGCCACCAGCTCCCTCTCGTACTGCACCTTCGCCGTCGGCATCGAATCGAAGTTGATCTTCAGCCCCAGCGCGACCCCGAGGACGGACAGGGCGAGCACCGGCAGGGCGATCCTGGGGATGCTCAGGCCCGCCGCGCGCATCGCCGTTATCTCCCCGTCGGATGACAGCCTCCCGAGCGTCAGTAGGACGCCGGTCAGCATTCCGAGGGGCAGCGCGTAAGAGATGACGACGGGGACCAGCAGGAGGACGAGGCGCCCGATCGTCAGGAGCTGAATCTGGCCCGAGAGCAGGGGGCCCAGCAGGTCGCGCACGACGTTCACCGACATCAGCACGAAGGCGAAAAGACACACGGCCGCGAAGCTCGTGAACAGGACGCTCTTGAATATGTGGCGGTCCAGCAGGCTCACGGAACCGTCTTCGCCATGGCGGCGTGCACCGTGCGAATCAGGGTCTCGACGCTGAAGGGCTTGTCCAGGAAATGCCTGACCCCGTTTGCCGCCGCGTGCTCCCGGTTCTCGTCCGTGGCCAGCCCGCTCGCCCCCACGATCGGCAGCTCCGGCCGGAGGTGGCGGAGCGCGACGATGGTCTTGCCGCCGTCGAGCCCCGGCATCTGCATGTCGACCAGGGCCAGGTCGAAGCGCCCGGAGGGGTTCCTGAAGAGCGCGATCGCCTCGGCGCCGTCCGAGGCCGTCGACACCCGGAAGCCGAAGTTCTCCAGCGTGCTGCGCATGATGAGCCGCACGGACACCTCGTCGTCGACGACCAGGATGTGCTCGCCGTTTCCGCGCGGAAGCGGCACCAGGTCCGGCTTCGCATGGTCGTCGAGGTGGGTCGCGGAAAGGCCGGCCGCCGTCGTCGGAAGGAAGACGGAGAAGGTCGTGCCGACGCCCTCGGCCGACTTGAAGGTTATGAATCCCCGGTGGGCCTTCACGATCGAGCGCGCCGTCGAAAGGCCGAGCCCGCTGCCGCGGCCGACGCCCTTCGTGGTGAAGAACGGGTCGAATATCTGGCCCCTCAGGATGTCGGGGATGCCGCAGCCCGTGTCCGTGATGTCGATCCTGACAAAATCCCCGGGCAGGGCGTCCGGGTGCGGCCTCGGGGACGACGGCGGCACCGTGGCGGTCGAGGCCGATATCGCGAGCCTGCCGCCCGACGGCATCGCGTCCAGGGCGTTCACGCAGATGTTGAGGAAAACCTGGTGGAGGTTGGTGGGGTCCCCGGATATCGTCGGCAGGCCCGGGGCGACGTCGAACTCGATCCGTATAGACTTCGGGAGGGTGCTGTCGAGGAAGGTCCGGATCTCCGCGAGCAGGGCCGAAGGGGCGACGGCGAAGCGCTGGCCCTCCATGCCGCGCGCGAACAGGAGGATCTGGCGGACGAGGCCCGCGCCGCGCCGGGCGCTCGCCGAGATGACCTCGAGGAGCTGGTCCGAGTCCTTGTCGGCCACCTTGTCCTTCAGGAGCTCCCCGGCCATCATGATCGGGGCGAAGACGTTGTTCAGGTCGTGCGCGATCCCCCCGGCGAGGGTCCCGATGCTCTCGAGCCGCTGGTTCTGGGCCACCTGGAGCTCCAGGAGCTTGCGCTCGGTGACGTCCGATATGAACCCCTCGAAGTGCCCGACCTTGCCGTCCGGCCCGGGCACCGGACGGCCCCTCTCCTGCACCCACTTCACCGCGCCCTTGCGGGTGCGGATCCGGTAGGTGATCTCGAAGGCCTCGCCGCGCTCCTGGATGCGCGTGTCGGTCTCGCGCACGGCCTTCCTGTCCTCGGGGTCGATGATCTCCTCGTAGCTTGTCTGCCGGTTGCCTATTATATCCGCGGGCTCGTAGCCGGTGAGCTCGCGGCAGCCGTCGCTGACGAACTCCATCGTCCAGAAGCCGTCGTTGCGGCAGCGGAACGCCATTCCGGGCAGGTTGCTGAAGAGGGCCGCCATCGAGCGCTCCTGCTCTTGAATCGCGGCCTCGGCGACCTTTCGCTCGGTGATGTCGCGCTCGATGAACACGATGTACTCGCCCCCCGCCGTGGGGCTTTCCGCGGGCGTGGCCATGATCTCGACCCAGAACGGAGCGCCGTCCTTCCTGAAGTTGAGCAGCTCCGCCCTGACCGGCTTGCGCTCGCGCAGGGCCGCTTCGATGCGCGCGAGGTCGGCCTTCGACGTGCCGGCACCCGCGAGGAAGCGGGGCGAGCGGCCCACCACCTCCGCGGCCGCGTACCCGGTCATCCTCTCAAACGCCGGGTTGACGAAGAGGATACGCGGTCCCGGCTCGTCGACCGGGGTCCCCTCGGTGACCATGACGATGTCGTTCAGGCGGTCGATGGCGGCACCCAGCACGTCGGGCGGCACGGCGGCACCAAGCGGGCTCTGCACGACCGAACGAACTGCCTGTGACATGGAGGCAGGTTATAGGGCCCGGGAATGCGATTCGAAAGCGAATAGTGCATTTTTGGTCGCCATGATCGACGGTGCGGGGGCAAATTTTCCGAACGCATCCAGCGACCCGCTGTCCACGGGATTCGTCTTCACTACATGCATTGCCGCCCAGCCCTCTTGCTAGCCGTTTGCGCCTCGCTCCTTGCAGAAGCCGCCCGGGCCGAAGCGCCCGGGGCGAGCGAGACCATGCCGGAGCACCGGCTCAAGGAGATAGCCGAGCACCAGAGGGTCCTGTTCGCCGATGCCGTCGCGCAGGGCAAGAACATGGAGAACGCGTCCTTCAAGACGGGGGTCGAGCAGGTCACCCACGAGTACGAGTCGCTCCTGCGCGACAGCCCGGATTTCGCGGCGGGCTACGCGGCATACGGGTACATGCTCTGGAAGGTCGGCCTCCGGAAGCAGGCGTTCGCGATGTTCATGAAGGCGAACGACCTCGATCCGGACATACCCCTCGTGAAGAACGAGCTGGGCAACTACCTGGCCGAGGAGGGCAAGCCGCTCGAGGCGATCAGCTACTTCAGGTCCGCGATCAAGCTCGAGCCGGGCGAGCCGCTCTACCAATACCAGCTGGGAACGCTGCTCCATGAGGCCCGGGACGATTTCCTGAGAAGCGGCGAATGGACCCGGGCCTCCGTCGACCACGCGATGCAGGAGGCCTTCAGGGCCGCCGCGGAGCTCGCGCCGGACCGCATGGAGTTCTCCTACCGGTACGCGGAGTCCTTCTACGACATGAAGGAGCCCGACTGGAACGCGGCGCTGCGGGCCTGGGAGAGGCTTGAGGCGCATGCGGAATCCGAGAATTGGCGCCAGACGATGCGCCTGCACGAGGCCAACGTCCTCATAAAGATGGAAAACACCGCCCAGGCCCGAAGAGTCCTCGCGACGGTGACCCTGGCGGACCTGGACGCGCAGAAGCAAAAGCTGGTCGCTCAGCTGCCCCCGGGCCAGGGAAAGTAGCCGCCGCATGGATTTCGACCCGATTTTCATCCGCAACGGGCTCATCATCTTCATCGTGCTCGTCGTGAGCATCGGGCTCCACGAGTGGGGCCACGCCGTCGTGGCCGACCTGCTCGGGGACGACACGCCCCGCGCGGACGGCCGCGTCACCCTGAATCCCCTGGCGCACCTCGACCTCGTCGGGACGGTGCTCATACCGCTGATCAACCTGTTCGTGTTCCGGGGCGGCTTCGCCTTCATAGGGTGGGGCAAGCCGGTCATGATAGACGTCTCCAATTTCCGGGACCGGCGCCGCGGCGAGGTCCTGGTGACCGTGGCGGGGCCCGCGGTCAACCTCCTCGTCGCCCTCGTGGCGATCGTCGTCGGCTCGCTCGTCGTCGGCTCGCTTCCGCGCCTTGGCGAGCTGGTGAGGGGGCTGGTCGTGATGAACGTGGGCTTCGCCGTCTTCAACCTTCTGCCCATCCCCCCGCTCGACGGCGGCACGGTCCTGCGCCACGCCGTCGGAATGTCGGATGAGACCTATTACAACCTCGCCCGCTGGAGCGGCATCCTCATCCTCGTGGTCATCAACATAAGCGTGACGCGGAACATAATCGGCTACGTCGTCGGCCGGGCCTGCATCCCCTACGCCGTGCTCTGCGACTGGATCAGCCCCCACGCTTTCTCGCTGATCTTCCCGTGACCCTCGCGGGATGGCTCAGGCGCGCGCAGCGCCTCTACGGGGAGCACGGGGCCTGGCTCGGGCAGACCGCGACCGGGGCGCACGACGAGGCGCTGTACCTCATCCTGCACACGCTTGGGCTGCCGCTCGACAGCGGCCCGGAAGTCAAGGGCCGGCGGCTGTCGGCCTCGGAGTCGGCCGCGATCGGGGACGTGTTCAGGCGCCGGCTCGTCGAGCGCGTCCCGGCGGCCTACATCACCCGCGAGGCCTGGCTCGGGGGCGCGCGCTTCTACGTCGACGAGCGCGTGCTCATCCCGAGGAGCTATTTCGTGGAGGTCCTGCCGGAGCAGGTTGATCCCTGGCTCGCGGACCCCGGGGGCGTTGCCCGCGTCGCCGACGTCTGCACGGGCTCCGGGTGCCTCGCCATCCTGCTCGCCCGGCACTTCAGGAGGGCCCGGGTGGACGCCTTCGACCTGTCGGGGGACGCGCTGGAGGTCGCGGCGGTGAACGTCAGGCGCCACCGGCTTTCGGGGCGCGTGCGGCTGTTCCGGGGCGACATGCTCCAGCCGGCGCCCGCGCGCCGCTATGACGTCATCGTGTGCAACCCGCCGTACGTGCCCACGGCGCGCGTGGACCGCCTTCCCGCGGAGTTCCGGTGCGAGCCGCGCCTGGCCCTCGACGGCGGGAGGGACGGCCTCGTCCTCGTCCGCAGGCTGGTGCGGCAGGCGTCGCGGCGCCTCGCGGAGCGGGGCATCCTCATGATCGAGGTCGGCGGGATGCGCGCCGCCATCGAGCGCGAATTCGGCCACCTCCAGCCCCACTGGTTCCACACCGTCGACGGCAGCGACCGCGTGTTCCTCATCCAGGCCGAGCGCCTGGCGGCGCGTCACGCCCGGGCGAGGTCGTAGAGGGCGTAGCCCGCAAGGAGGTTCGGGAGCACGGAGCAGGGTGTCCGCCAGTCCCCGAGGAGGTGGGCGCGGCGGACGACGCGGATCGACTTCCCGAGGCAGAAATCCTCGAAGTCGGCGATGGTGAGCGGGTTCGCGGGCCTGCTCTCGTGCCACGCCGTCGTGTAGACGGCGTTGCGGACCTTCCGGCCGCGGAAGAGCATTCCGATCCGGTTCTTCCAGAAGCCGTGGTTGACGAACCCGACCGTCACCTTGCTGCCGACGCGCAGGGCCTCGAGGATCACGCCCGCGGGGTCGTTGAGCTCGTGGACGGTGCGCGAGCAGATGACCCGGTCGAAGTGCCCGTCCGGGAACGCGCGCATGAACTCGGTCATGTCGCCCTGGTAGGCGCACAGGCCCCGGCGCACGCACTCCGATATCCGCTCAAAGTCCAGGTCCACCCCGGTGGCCGAGACCTGCTTGGCCTGGGCCAGGTACGCCATCAGCTCCCCGCGCCCGCACCCCAGGTCGAGCACGCGCGAGTTCGGCTCCACCCACTCGCCGATCACCCTCATGTCCACGGTCCGTTTCTCTACGAGCCTGCTCATTGTCGCGTGTGGGGCCGGGCGCTCAGATGGCGAAGTCGAACGAGTGCGCCCCGTCGCGCTCCAGGAACCCGCGGACGAGGGCGTAGAGCTCCTCGCTCTCGAGCAGGAACGAGTCGTGCCCGAGGTCGGTGGCCAGCTCGGCGTAGCTGGCCCTCTTGCCCGCGCGAAGGAGCGCGAGCGCGATCGCCCTGTTCTGCTCGGGGGGGAACAGCCAGTCGCTCGCGAAGCCGACGACGAGGGACTCCGCCTGGACCGGGGCGAACGCCTGCTCCAGCGAGCCGGCCGCGCGGGCGGGGTCGAACTGGTCGATGGCCCGCGTTATGTAGAGGTACGAGTTCGCGTCGAACCGGTTGATGAAGCTCTCCCCCTGGTGGCGCAGGTAGCTCTCCACCTCGAACTGGGCGTCGAAAGTGTAGGCCTCCCCCCCGGCGGACTCGCGCTTGCGCCTGCCGAACTTGCGGTCCATCCCCGCGTCGGAGAGGTAGGTGATGTGGGCCATCATCCTCGCGATCGCGAGGCCGACCCTGGGCCCGCCGTCGCGCGGGTACTCGCCGTTGTTCCACGCGGGGTCCTGCATGATCGCCTGCCGGCCGACCTCGTTGAACGCGATCGCCTGCGCGCTCTCGTTCGCGGTCGACGCCATGATCACCTGGCGCCTCGTGAACTGGGGGTACTCCATCGCGAACATGAGGGCGGTCATCCCGCCCATCGAGCCCCCCATGACGGCGTGGAGCTCGGCGACGCCGAGGCGGTCCAGGAGGAGCTTCTGCGCGTAAACCATGTCGGGGATCGTGACGAACGGGAAGCGGATCCCGTAGGGGCGCCCCGTCGCCGGCTCGATCGAGCTCGGGCCCGTCGAGCCCTGGCATCCCCCGAGGACGTTGGCGCAGACGACGAAGAACCGGCGGGTGTCGACCGCCTTGCCGGGCCCGATCAGGTTGTTCCACCACCCGGGCTTCCTGTCGGACGGCGAGTGCCAGCCGGCGCAGTGGTGGTCTCCGCTGAGCGCGTGGCAAATGAGGATCGCGTTGTCGCGCGTCGCGTTCATGGCGCCGTAGGTCTCGTACCGCAGGGTGAAGCCCTCGATCGTCTGGCCGCTCCTGAACGCGAACGGCCCCGAGTGCCTGAAGTCCTGCGCGGCCACGATTCCCACGTCGTCCGCGGCCAGGTGCCCGGGTCCGGACGGGGTCAGGGTAGGTGCCTGGACGTCATCGGTCATGGGTGACCGGCATTCAACCAGTCCCCCGCGGCTACGCAAGGCGGCGCAGCCGTTATGACGCCAATGGCGGGCCGGTCACGCGTTCGCGGCCGCGCTCACCGCCTCGTCCATCTCCTCGTTCGAGAAGACCTGCTGGACGTCCTCCAGCTCCTCGAGGGCGTCGTGGAACTTGAGGAGCGACCTGGCGACCGCGACGTCGGCGACCGGCACGGTGCTCGTGGGGATGTACGCGATCTCGGCGCTTTCCGCCTTGATCCCCCGCTGTCCCAGCGCGTGCGCCAGCCGGTCGAATGCCTGGACGTCGCACCGGATCTCGAACCCGTCCGCGGTGGAGATGACGTCGTCGGCGCCGGCGTCGAGGGCGATCTCCACGAGGGCGTCCTCAGTCGCGGCCTCCTTCGACACGAGGAACTGCCCCGCGCGCCGGAAAAGGAACGAGACCGCCCCGGCCCCGGCGAGGTTTCCTCCGAACCGCGTGAAGGCGCTGCGCACCTCCGAGGCCGCGCGGTTCTTGTTGTCCGTCGCGACCCTCACGATCATCGCCACGCCCCCGGGACCGTAGCCCTCGTACGTGAACTCCTCGTAGACGGCGCCGGAGAGCTCGCCCGTCCCCTTCTTGACGGCCCGCTCGATGTTGTCGGCGGGCATGTTGGCGTCGCGGGCCTTCAGCAGGAGCGTGCGCAGCCTCGGGTTCATCGCCGGGTCGCCGCCGCCCGCCCTCGCCGCTATCGTCATCTCGCGCGAAAGACGGCTGAACACCTTGCCCCTCCGGACGTCGACGACCGCCTTGATGCGCTTGACCTTCGCCCATTTGTTGTGGCCGGCCATGACGGGGGCTCCCGATGCCTCAGCGCCTGCGGGGGGTGACGTTCTTGACCGGCTTGGACGGCTGGGCGTCGGCGGGGTCCCCCGTGTCCTTCATGCGGTTGATGACGAGCTGCTGGCCGATCATGAACAGGCCGTTGACGGTGGAGTAGAGCGACAGCGCGCACGACCAGCTGTAGTAGAACAGCAGGAACATGAGCGGCATGAACTTCATCATCTTCATCTGCGCGTTGTCGACCGTGGGCTGGGGCGTCAGGCGCATCTGGACGAAGGCCACCAGGCAGAGCACGATCGGCAGGACGTTTATGTTGAGGGAGCCGATGATTGGGGCGCCCACGGTCAGCACCGTGTCCGGCATCGAGAGGTCGTGCGCCCAAAGGAAGTGGGCGAACCGCAGCTCGGCCGCGCTCTGAAGCATCCGGAAGAACGCGAAGAAGAACGGGATCGTCAGGAGCATGGGGATGCACCCCGCGACGGGGTTCACCTTGTGCTTCTTGTAGAGCTCCATTGTCGCCGTCTGCTGCTTGTGGGGGTTGTCCTTGTACTTCTCGCGCACCGCCTTCAGCTCGGGCATGATCTTCTGGGTGCGCCTGGCCGTGCGCGCCTGGGAGAGGGTGACGGGCAGGAACAGGAACTTGAGGGCCAGCGTGGTCAGGATGATCGCGACGCCCCAGTTCGCGGTCCAGCCGTGTATCCACGTCATCAGGGTGATCAGGATCGCGGCGCAGAAGCGGAACACGAAGTTGCCGAAATCCATGATGCGGTCCTGCTCCCTCTTGAAGACGTCCGCGTTCGAGAGCCTCGGGTACTCCTTGGGCCCCACGTAAAGGTCGCCCGCGAGCATCGCCTCGCCGTGCGCCGGAAGCGCGGCCAGGTCGAAGTCCACGTCGGCCGTGATTCCGTAGGCGCGCGGGTCGGCGTCGGGGAGCTGCTCCAGGAGCTTCACCCTGCGGGTCTCGAGCCATGCGGCCGGCTCGTCGGGGGTGAGGATGGAGGCGAAGAACTGGTTCTTCACGGTGGCCCAGACGATGGGACCGCCGCCCGCGATCACGGCCTTCGAGGTTCTCGCGCCGAAGCCGAGGACCCCGTTGCTGGCCTCCAGCGACGAGCGCCGGACCAGCGTCTGGTCCTTCCCGTTCGAGTACTCCGTCGTCAGCTGCAGTCCGTTGTCGAGCGCGTTGCTGGGGGCCGCGGTGCCGATCGAGAGGGAGATGCGCATCGGTTCCGCCGGCTTGTCGGCCAGGTTGCGCAGGGTCGTCACGAACTTGACGAGGTAGGGGTCGGTGGCCGCGCCCTTGTCGGGCGAAACGACGTAGCGGCGGGTGACCTCGAGCCTGCCGTCGAGGACCGTGCGGTAGACGACCTCCTGGTCGGTCTTCGACACCAGCTCGTAGCGGCTGGCGCGGTCCAGTCCGGGGACGCCTGCAAACGCCATCATGGGGTCGGCGTGCAGCTGGTTGAAGACGAACGGGTCGGGCCGGCCCTGGGAGGCGGGGTACTTCTTGAAGGCGACGTCGCGGATGGCGCCGCCAAAGTCGGTGAAGCTCACCTCGACAAAGCTGTTCCCGAGCCTTGTCACGGCCGCCCCCGCGTGGTCGGCCTGGGCCGTCGCGAACGCCGGTTCCTCGGGGTTCGACGGCGGCGCGGGCGCGCCGGCCTCCGAGGCAATCTGCTTGGTGACCTCGTGCCGGATCTCGGCGGGGGAGGCAGGCGGCTGCGCGTGCTTCTGGTTGTAGAGAAGGATGAAGAACGCCGCGACGAACAGCAGCGCTCCGATGAATGTGTTCCTCTTGTCCACGCGGTTGCCTAGCTCTGACTCCGCCGGGGCTCCGGCACGGGGTCGTTGCCGCCGGGGTGAAGGGGGGTGCACTTGACGATGCGCCGGGCCGCGAGCCACGCGCCCCTCAGCGCCCCGTGGGTCCGCATCGCCTCGGCGGCGTACTGGGAGCAAGTCGGATGGAACCTGCACCCGCAGGCCGGCCCGAAGAAGACCGGAAGGAGCGGGGACGCGGTCCGCTGGTACACCCGGATCAATCCGACCGCGGTGGCCGCGGCAATGCCGGGCCTCGGGTCCGTCGGCTGTGTCGGGCGCGTGTTCACGGGGTCCCCGGTCCGGAGCGGATCCGGGCGGTCGCCTCGGCGAAGGCGCGCTCCAGCCGGGCAAACGGCCATCGGTTCACCGGCTGGCGGGCCACGAGCAGCAGGTCGCACGACGGGGGCAGCAGGTCCTGATGGAGCCGGAACACCTCCCTCATCCTGCGCTTAGCCCGGTTGCGCTGGACGGCCGCGCCGACGGCCTGGCCCGGCGCGACAAAGCACGCCCGCGCCTGGGCGGCGCAGCCCGGGCGGGACTTCCACCAGACCGTGAAGGCAGTGCAATCGACCCGCGCCCCCTGCCGGCGGACCGCCTGGATATCGCTCTGGCGGCGAAGATGCTGCCCAGGGCGCATGCGCTTTGAATCCGCGGTCCCCAAGATCAAACGACGGTCAGGCGCTTGCGGCCCTTCTTGCGGCGGGCGGCGAGCACCTTGCGGCCGCCACGGGTGGACCTTCGGGCGCGGTAGCCGATTTTTCGGGCTCGTTTCTTGCGGTGCGGGCGGAAGGTTGGTTGCATGGATTCGCGGCGTTTAAGAGTTGACTCAAGTGGCCTACCGGCGGGGGGGTGTCAAGGGCGGGATTCTCGTGGCCGTGCCCCATTCCGGCGGGCCGATCATTCGGGGGCCAATGCCGAAGGATGCTTCGGCTCGTAAAGGCCGACGTCGCCTCCGCCGGGAAGCCGCATTCTCGTGACGGAACCCCATCGCTGTTCCCGAACCTTGGAGCACTCGACGCCCTTCTTCGCGAGCGAGGCCATCTCGGCCTTCAGGTCGTCGCACATGAAATAGAGTTCGTGCCCGCCACTCTCGTCGGACGGGTGAACTGCCGCCTCTCCCGGTGGAAGTGCGAAGACTAGCCAGCCATGGCCGGCATCAACGGATCTGAAACCGAGGACGTCGCGGAAGAATGCGCGATCCGCCTCCGCCTTTTTGCTGTAGACTATTATATGGGCGCCGAAGATCACTTGGCCTCCTTTGGGGTGGTATGAATTCCCAGCAGGCCTTGTGCTCCGCGGAATCGCTAGGGTTTAATCCAGAACAAATTAGGACACTGCACTTCTCCCGGCCTTGGCCCTCGGGTCAGTCGCCCGTCAGATTTGGAAGCTGTCGCTCGCGCTCCAAGCGCCTCCAGGCCTCCCAGATTGATGAAGCAGGCGGTGCACGGCGCCCAGCAGGTCCGTGGCCTTGATGGGCTTCAGGAGGAACGCATGGGTCGCCTGCTGGGCCTCCAGGGCCCCGGAGCCGTCCGCCGCGTCCGGAGCCAATCCGCTCATCGCGATGATCGGGATGTCGGGGCGGAGCTGCGGCAGCGCGCGGGCCAGCTCCGTGCCGCCGAGACGGGGCATGTCCACGTCGGTGATAACGAGGGAGATATCAGGGGCGCGGGAGATGAACAGTATGATCGCCTCCACGCCGTCTGCGCAGCTCAGGACCCTGTAGCCGTGCTTCTCCAGTATGGCGGTGCCGATGTGGCGGAACCCGGTATCATCGTCGACGACCAGGATCAGCTCGCCGTGGCCGTCTGGTATGTCAAAGGGCGAGGCGCTCGCCGCCTGGGGCGCCTCGCTTTCGACGGCAGGCAAGAATACGCGGAACGTCGTGCCGCGGCCGACCACCGTGTCCAACTGGACGAAGCCCTTGTGGTTGGCCACGATTCCGCGCACCGTGGAAAGCCCGAGGCCCGTGCCCTTGCCCGTCCCCTTGGTCGTGAAGAACGGGGTCCAGATCCGCTCCAGAACCTCGGGCGTGATGCCGGTGCCGGTGTCGCCGACCTCGAAGACAAGCCAGGGTCCCGGCCGAGCTCCCGGGATCTTGGTGGCCTCAGCCGCATTGAGCCGGCGGTTGGCCGCGGTGATGTGCAGCGTGCCGCCCTGCGGCATGGCGTCGCGGGCGTTCACGCAGAGGTTGAGGAGCACCTGGTGGATCTGCGTGGCGTTGCCCATCACCGGCCAAAGGTCGGAGGGGACCTTCTGCTCGAGCTCGATGGACTTGGGGAACGTTTCCGTGATGACGCCGATGATGTCGCGCGCAATGTGCTTCACCTGCGTGGGCTGGAGCTCGCTGGCGGTGCTGTGCGCAAACCCGAGGATCTGCTTCACGAGCCCGGCGCCGCGCGCCGCGCTCTTGTTGACGGTGTCGAGGATCTTCAGGTCGCGCGGCGTCGACAGGGCGTCGCGCAAGAGCGGCGCCGCGAACATGATCGGGGCGAGGACATTGTTGAGGTCGTGGGCGATGCCGGCTGCGAGCATGCCGATCGTGTCCAGGCGCTGCGCGTGGAGGAATTTCTCCTCGAAAAGCTTTTTCTCGGTGATGTCGGCCAGGAAGTTGAGGCGTGCCTTGGGCTGGCCCGCCTCGTCCCGGACGAGGGTGGCGTGGGCTTCCACTGTCAGGTTGCGGCCTTTGCGGTCCCTCATCCGGATCTCGCCGGTCCAGAACCCTTTGCCGTCGACAGCCGCGCGCACCGCCGCCAGGGCCTCGAGATCGTCCATGCCCAGCAGCTTCTCGGGCGCCTGGCCCAGCGCCTCGGCAGCGGTCCAGCCGAAAAGCTCCCCTGCTCCCACGTTCCAGAAGGCGATCTCGCCCTTCATATTCACGATCACGATGCCCTCGTGCGACTTGGACAGGATCTCATTCTGCTCGCGGATCAGGGCATCGGCATGCTTGCGCTCGGTGACGTCCTCCAGCGTCCCCTCGTAGTGCTGTTCGCCCGGCCCATCCTGCACCACATGAATGTTCAACCGGACCGGGATATGGGTGCCGTCCCGGCGGACCATCTTGGTCTCGAAGTCGACGACCCTGCCGGACTCTTTGAGCCGGCGCTGCAGATCGGCGCGTTCCGCGAGGTCGACGTAGCCGCTCTGCGCGCTGGTCACCTCGCGCATTGAGCTCTCGACGGACTCGTAGCCGAAGATCCGCGCCATCGAGGGGTTTACGGCCAGTATCCTGCCGTCGGGCTTCGTCGCGAAGATACCGATCCGCGCATTTTCAAAAATGCCGCGGTAGATGGCCTCGGCCTCGTGGTGTTTGGTGACGTCGGCGATGACCCCCTCCAGGTCCCACTTGTCTTGTCCCGCCGGCCGGATGACGACCTCCTCGTTGAGCCAGTGCACTCCGTCGGTTCCGATGATCCGGAACTGCTGCTCGTATCCGCGCTTCCCCCCGGCGAGCGCACTCTCGGCGGTGAGCCTGGTCCTCTCATGGTCGGGCGCATGGTCATCCCTCCAAAGGGTGCGGTCGTCTATTGGTGAGGCCAAACGGTAGACGGGGTTGTCGCGAAGCTGCGGCGGCGTCCGGATGTTCCAGCGGAATGACGTGCCCTCGCGCGTCACGTGGGCCCACCAGATAAGGACGTTGGACCGCTGCAGCGTATCCAGAATCAACCGGCCTTCGTCGGCCGTGGCGGCGCCGGTCCCTTGAGCGCCGGCGGACAACGGTGGGCTCACCCGCGGTGTCCGGCGCAGGTATACCAGCCCTGCCGCGACAAGGCCGGCGAGGACCGCGGCGACGAGCGCCACGAACGGGGCTGTGAGAACTGCAAGAGGCAAGTGGTGAGGGGAATTCTCTTGGACACCTAAGGAAGGGCGCGGTGAATGGGGGCGGTCAGAGGACCAGTAGGATCAAGCTGCCGGCGATCACACCCTCGACTGGGTGGACTGTCAAACGCGCGCCCCTGGGGAAAATTACACATTTGATCAACGGAGGAAGGAGGCCCTGAGGCGGTCGGGCCCTGCGCGGGCCCCGGCGTCGTCCGGATCGGGCCGCACAGTGCGGCCAAATCAGGCCACCCCTATTCTCGTGGCGGCGTCCGGAGCCGAATCATGGCTTGCCGTCTGCGCGGATTGGCAAGACCCCGCGGCGTGCTGCGGGCGAGACGACTCGCGTTTGTTGGGGGAGCTTCTTTTTCAGCGAATCAGTGCTGCAGCATTTGACCGCGCCCCTTGAAAGGTGCTGAGAATGGGGGCGCACGGCCGTCCCCAACTTTCCCCAACCCCATGGCCTCCATGACCCATGACCCAGTGATCCCGCCTCGGAGGTCGCTCGCGGCCCTCCTAGTCCTTGCCCTGGCCCCGGCGGGTGCCCAAGCCCAGCCGCCGGCCAGTTCACCCCCGGCCGCGCAGCCGCCGAACGACCGCGATCCCCGGATGGACGCCTACTACCGGCTCGGGCCGGACTCGCAGCCTCAGCCCGGCGTGCCGAGGGGCCGGATTCTCGGGCCGAACTACCTGCCGTCCTCGGTCTTTCCCGGTGTCCAGCACACCTACTTCGTGTACGTTCCCGCCCAGTACGATCCCGCGCGGCCGACCCCGGTCATGATCTTCAACGACGGGCAGGCGATGATGGCCGAGCCGGGCGACGTCCAGGCGCAGGATGTCCTGGACAACCTGATCTACCGCCGGGAGATCCCCGTGATGCTCGGCGTCTTCATCAATCCGGGGCGCCGGCCGGGGCAGCCCGAGCCCAACCCGACCGACTGGGGGGACAGGACCACGATCCGGGCCGACGAGTACAATCCCCCGACCGACAGGTACGCGCGCGTGATCGTGGACGAGCTGATGCCGGAACTGAGGAAGGCCTACAACATCTCCCCGGATCCCGACCTGCACGCCATCATGGGCGCGAGCTCCGGCGGCTGCGCCGCCTTCGGCGTCGCGTGGTTCCGGCCGGACAGCTTCCGGAAGGTGCTCACCTTTGTCGGGAGCTTCACCGACATCCGCGGGGAAAACGTCTACCCGGAGCTCGTGGCGGCCAGCGAACGCAAGCCCATACGGATATTCCTTCAGGACGGCCGCAACGACAACAGGAACCCGACGAACCCGAAAAGGGACTGGTTCTACCAGAACGTCCGCCTGGTCGAGCAGCTGGTGAGGAAGGGCTACGACGTGAGCTACACGTGGGGGATCGGCAACCACGGCCAGAAGCAGGGCGGCGCGGTCCTGCCGGAGATGATGCGCTGGCTCTGGCGCGACCAGCCGGTGAGCACGGATCCCAGCGACCGCGTCGAGCGCGCATTCCGCGGACCGCCTGTCGCGGCCGGGGCCCAGGGGCCAGCCGCAAAGTAGCGAGACGCGGTCGGGGATGGCGTCGGCGTTCGCGCTGCAGGCCTTAAGCCGGCATTGAAGGCCCGCCAGGGGGCGGGCGCCATTAGCGCCATTGTCTTTCAAGAGTTGCCCCGCTTATCGGGCGGGAAGGAGCCGCGGAACATCCGGCCGACGGGCCGGTGAGCCGAATAAAGATTGTAATAAATTCATCAATAATCAGTTGGAAACTACGCATATGGGTGGCTTTTTCTAGGAATCGCCCTCGAGTTGAGCCATCCTGACGGCGCCGTGAAATTCGCACCCACAGCATTTAGCGGCAGGTTCCGGCCGACGCCGGTCGCTGTCATCGCCCAGGCCGTTCGCCGCGTCTGGGCCCGGGTTGCGGGGATTGGCGGCGGCGAACGCAGCATGCTTGAGGATGCGGTGCGATTGCCGGGCGATCTCGACAGCCGTGTCGACGCACCCGCAACGTGCCACGACCTCCGCCACGACGCGGCGCCGCACGTCTTCAAGGCGCCCGGCCTGGTCTACGATCCTCCGGTCCACGGGCAGCCCCTGCGCCGGCCCCTGCCCGCCGGCGAGGCGCACGCCGGTATCTTCGCGCCGGGGCGCGGCTCCAGGTCATCCGATCGGTTCAACCCGTGGGCGCCCCGCCAATGACCTTCCGGAGGAAAACGGGTTTGCTGGTCGCCGCGGCGGGCCTTTGGGCGGTGCCCGCCGGCGCGCAGCTGGTCATCGACAACTGGACGAGCACCTCGTCGGCCCTCTGGGGCAACGCGGGGAACTGGAGCGTGGGCGTCCCCACGAGTTCGAACACCGCGGTGTTCAACAACACCCCGGGGCTGGACACCTCCATCACGCTGCTGGCCGCCTCAACCGCGGGATCGCTTTCGTTCGTCAGCACCGGCGGCGCGAACAACTACACGTTCGACACGTCCGCGACCGAGAACACCAACACACTGACGCTGACCTCCGGAATCACGAATTCGGACTCGGGCACCGTAACGTTCTTCAACGCAACGACCCTGGCC
>Ga0187851_10001230_pt1 | contig 24744 bp, 27 predicted proteins | sample June2016WEW_6_10_FD_132997 | JGI IMG/M metagenome (GOLD analysis project Ga0187851, IMG submission 132997) | Peatland microbial communities from SPRUCE experiment site at the Marcell Experimental Forest, Minnesota, USA - June2016WEW_6_10 | ecosystem: Environmental > Terrestrial > Soil >...
AATCTGACATTTGCGCATATAATATCATCGTACAATATTTGCGTAAAGAATAAGAATATATTAATAGATTTTATTGATAACAAATGCATAAGAAAATGGATATAATTTTGGGTGACAAATGTATATTTCTGAAAGGACTACAGTAGGATTGACAACAAATATTCCTTCAATTGATATTAGGAATAATATTGGTAGTTATAATAATAAGATTCTTGATTTTTTTAATGAGTTTTTTAAAGATTTAAAAGATCGCATTATTACAGAATATAATAAATCACAATATCCTTCTATTATCAATACTATTAAGTTAAACAAAGAAGATATAGCCTATATGTACTCTGTTAAAATTCATCAAATACTTGAATATGTAAATGAAATAGCTATTGTGCTTAAAAAACAGCCTTTAATTGATGAAGAATTTTTCGATTTTTTAGAAATTCAACAAATTGCCGAATATATTTTAAAAAACCAAGATTATACAAAACCTAATGTTGATGAACTCAAAATTGTTTTAAATATATTTGAAGAATTTGGAGATCTAATTACCAATAAAGCTGTTTTATTGGATGTTAAAACTTCTGAAAATCAAGATAAATATAAAAAAAATTATTCATCATTTGATGAGAAATTCTCAAAATATAAGGAACAATTCTATTTAGAGATATATACTCCTTCAGGCAAACATAATACAACAATTGATAATTTGTATGCTATCATGAAGGAGTAAATGTAAATGCCTATTTTTTTGGATACTAATGTGCCGTTAGGTTATATTTTTAAATGGGATCCATGGCATTCCTATGCAACCAATGCATTCAAGAATAAAGATTTAAAATATTGGTCCAATACCGTCGTAAACGAGACCAATCATAAATTAAAAGAACATAAAAAAAAATTATCTAAATTTTTTATACGATATATCTTATAAATTAAAAAATAGTGAAGGTTTTTTTAAGAAAGATGATATTTTATCTTTAGCGAACTCATCTGAAGTTGATCTAGAATCAAAAAAAAGAAAGTTAGTTATTGAATCAATCTGGGATAAAGAAGGATTTAATTATGAAGAAAATAGCAGTAATATATCAAATACTTTTAATAAAATAATAATGGATTTTAATTCTGATGTTTATTCTCGAGAAAAAAAGTTTAGCTCAAATTTGCAATTACATATACGAAAAAAGGAATATCCAAAAATCAAACAAGCATTAAGGAAAGAAATTCATTATCCTGATTATGAAATATTTTTAGATGCTCATGATTTATGTTTCATACATAAAAATTTAGAATTTATAACTTCTGATTATGCTGAAAAAAAAATTGATTATGTTAAATCTCAAACCAATATCACTAGAATTACTGATTTAAGAAAATTTATTTTCTAATTATACATACTTTACCGAAATGATTCACTCTGAAATAACCATCTGTACTATTTCGAATCCAAAAAAGACTTAGACCAAGTGAATCTGGGCACAGATCAACAACCCGCCTTCCATACTCATCAATATCTTTATGATCAAACTCATCTTCAATGGTTCCATCAGACAATGGAATATTTACAAGGAACTTATCATCCAACCAAGAATCTAATTCCGTATTACCAATTAAATTCTCAGCAATTATTTTATGCACAATCTTAAACATTAAACCCCTTCTGGTTCATATACATGTAAATCTACAAGTTAATAAATTGCTTATGATATATTTTTTATTCATTTATTACACCTCAAACTGATTCAATATTTCCCTCTAAATTCACATGTTATATACTAAATATTCCTCGGTAATCCTATTAAATATTATTTGCATTAATACAAAATCATCCAGATTATAGAAAAATGAAGTTTCGATAACTAGAATCAAAGATTATTTTAAGGCGGATTTTTTCTCTTGGAGAATATCATTTTAATTCTTATTTGAATTTCGTGAATTTATTTTAATTTATTATTATGAGAAGCTAGAATATAAACCAATAGATAAAACATGCAAACAACAAGACAACAATATGATGATAATCGTAACTAATATTTGATCCATAAGTTCTAGGGCTACGATCAAGATTAATTATTCATAGAACATTTATTTTAAGAAATACTATAATTTTCATATGTTAATAGTAAATAAACAAAAATAAAGAAAAGACTTCCACTCTTAATGGTAAAATGCTTACCATTGAAGGTAGTGATGCAATAGAATTTGAAGATGAAGGATATAATTGAATTAAACATGGATAAAAAAATGATTGATAATGGTGAAGAGATGAAACGGGTGAACGTTGAACATCCCCCACCAATATATAAATCTATTTCTCTTGTTCATCTATGGTGATGGACGGATACTCCCAGCTTTAACATGGTTTATCCAGGCAATTTCATATAAAAAAAGATATTAAAAGGTTTCATAGATACGACAGATGCTGCAACTATACTCGTGAAAAATGGTACTCCTTATTTCTTTATTACATATCTAAGCATTGATGAACCAAATGGCAGTAAAAATGATACAGACGGGTATAATGCATACCAGCAAATCGTGAATACATTCAAATTAGAATAATGAAAATTAGATTTGTTAAAACCATAACCTAATTTATCTAGTACTTATTTTTTCGCCGCATATTCCACAGAATGTTTCATTTCCTTTTAATTTAGCACCACACGTGCAGATGAGTTCTATTTCATCTATATTTTCTTTTCCATGTTTTTCTATTAATTCTTGGTATTTTCCTGATTCTATCCATTTTATTATTTCATGTGCTCTTAAAACTGTCCATGGATGTTCTTGCCACATGATAGTGGCAGCTTTTGCAATTTTATCTAAAGAATTATAGTCAAAGTCTTCAAATTCACGTGCCTGTTTTATAAATTCTTCGGTTTCAATTTTTTTATAATACTTCTTTGGAACACCCGCAATTTTCATTAATAATTGTATATAGGCCTCATTATCTTGACAAGCCAAAAGTCCAGCTCTATCAGCAGTTAGTTCTGACATTCGATACCAGTAATATAAAACTGCTTCTAATCCTACAGCAACTATCTTTCCAACACCAAAAGTTGATCCACTTAATAAATCGCCCATAGTTGGTATTAATTGAGCCATATCATGATACATCATGTGCATACTTTTAATATGTCCTGCTTCGTGACCTAATAAACCCAATAATTCTTCATGAGACAACCAATCAATCGCTCTCCTAGTAATAACAATCATTGGCTTCTTTGCACCTACTGCAAATCCATTAATTCCATAATTATTTTCAATGTACAGGTCAGGAATATTGGTAAGGTGAATGATATTGCATACTTCTTTAAGATCTTCTTTAACTTTAGGAAAATGGCTATCAGTAACTTTCAAATAACTACCGGTATATTGAACTCTTAAAACGCGTTCCAAACCATGTTTATAGAATTCTTTTGTTAATTTTTCCAGACCCGGAGTATCCTTTAAAGTATCTAAAGCCTTTTTATCCAGTGGATGTTCATATTCACGAGGATTAAGCATATGCAATTTTTTTTTATCAATAATATTATACACCAACAAATTTAATTAAATTAAACTTATTATTTTTTTTCTAGGTCAATTCAATTTTCTTTTTAGTTGTTATGGTAACGATTTGTAGTATTTTAAATTTCCCCCACAATCACATTCATCACTAAAATCGTCAGGTGCTTCCCCTAGCTGCAGTTCATAATAGCCACCACAGCTATCACAAACTAAATAACCATTATTCTCAGCTTTTTTCTTGGGTTTTATTATTCGGCGATTACTTGGTTTACTACTGTTATTAATTGTCTCACTTAATTTATTCGTATGTTCACCTGCAGATGTTGTAGCATTGTTAATAAATTCTGTTATTGTATCTACTGGTTGGAGTTTTGTATCAACGGTCTCTTTAAATGCCTGTAGAAATCCAGTTACGGTATTTTTTGGGTTTTCATTATAATTATTTGTCTTATAACTTCCTCTTCGTTTATGCAGTTCCCTATTTATATTCTCGTTCGTAGGTTTCATTTTAATTAGAAGTGAAGTGCCACATTCCGTGCAGAACTTTAAATCTGGCGAAACCTCTGCAGAACAATTAGGACATACTGATTTTTGATTAAAATTTTCTTTTATTGATCGAGAGTCATTTTGTAATGGCTTACCACATTCAGTACAAAACTTAAGTCCCAATGGAAGCTCTGCATTACAGTAATTACATTTTATACTCTTGTCCGACATTTTATCAATCCTTAATCGTATGTCAATTAAAACTAAAATATATTATTTACTATTATATTATAATAGAAAGTCTTAAATATTAATAAACTAAATCAAGACAGAAAATGATATTTAATCACTTTTTACTAAATATATGAGTTTTAAGAGCTATAATAAAATAGACTATAATTTCAAAATCAAGGAAAAGAATGAAAAATCATACAAGAGAGCGAGCAATCCTCTGAAGGTTGAAAATGGGTCAAGTACGGGGATGATAACACTTATAATAAATTTAATAGAACCTACCAGGGGATTGTTGAATTTGTATTAATCATCATTCATTGTTAATGTAAAATTTGTATAAAAATATATATAATTAAATTTTTTACATTATTAAAAAAAATTATTTTCTAAATCTTGGTGTTTTATGGTATTGTTGAGCCGAATGGTTCTTTTTTCATGTTGTGCATAAATAATTTAACCATTATCTTATTTTCTATCGAGATCGCATCAACCGAGTCACCTCTTAACGGTGGTATAAATAAAGCCTCCGAGTCATCAACTACCAGTATGAATTGATTATCAATATCTATTGTATTAGCTATCTCTGATAATTCAGTATCGTCTACGATGTCCTTTGTACATTCCAAATTTTTCATCTTAGCTTTATCAATGGTTATTATCGTGACGTTACTTTTGTTATATCTATGTTCGAGTTCATTTTGTATAGCTTTGTTATCAGATGTGATTATTAGCTGGGTTTTTATACTCTTGTTTAGTGCCATTTTTATATAGTTGAGATTTTTTTCAGAAGTTACACAGTAAATGGATTCTTTGGCGTTTGTGATCATGTCGCGGATTTTGAATTCAAAGCTAGGGTCGCCGAAAATAAACCATAGAGGCTGGGATGACTTCTCTGCGTGATCATTATTTTCTAAGTCATGGAACTGCTTTACAGCATCATTCTTAGCCGCATAGGTTCGTTCTACGAGTATTTCTAATGCGATATTTGGGGATATTGCTTGATATGTGACAGGTCTGGGGTTTGTAAGAATGATTAACCCTTTATCCTCCAACATTTTAAGTCGTTCATAAATTTGGGGTTTTGAAATATCGAGGAACCCTAAAAGCTCTTTTATTCCTGCATTTTTCAATATTACTAGTGCTGCATAAACTTTGGCTTCTGACTCTAGAAGTCCGAGGGATGTTAAGGATTTAATCAATTGTGTGGGTAATTCGATCATAGTAATCATTCTTTTTAAAGTTGTTCTAATTTTATTTACTTTTACGAAACCTATTTATAGTTTGTCATATCATATTCTAATGTTGTAAGATTATTTACAACGTTGAGGATAAAAAATCTGTAAATTGTTAAACTATCATTATTAGGAATCATAAGTAAGCAAATATCTGCCGAAATACTTGTGATTATTCCAATAACCCAAAAATGAATGGAAACAGGAGTTTTATAATTATGAAAATATTAGTGGTTTTTTATTCAAGAACAGGTAAAACCCGCAAAGTTGCTGAAGAATTAAGAAATAGTCTTGATTGTGACATTGAAGAATTGATTGATACAAAGAGCCGTTCAGGTCCTATAGAATATATAAGAGCCGCTAGGGATGCAGGTAAACATAAATTAACTGTTTTAGAAAAAATAAAAAATGATCCTGCAAATTATGATCTAATAATTATAGGAACACCAAACTGGGCAGATACAATGGCAATGGCAGTGAGAACATATATAACTGAGAATTATATGAAATTTAATAATGTGGCATTTTTTGAGACAGCTGGCAGAAACAACTTTGATGGAGCCTTCAGTGATATGAAAGAACTCATAGGATCAAATCCATTAGCTGTGATGGGCGTTAGGTCAAAAGAAGTAAATAATGGAATATATAAGACTAAAGTTGTTGAATTTCTTAAAAAAATCAATTCGTCTTGAAAGATTATTAAGAAGTTAAATTTCTATATAAAAGAATAATTGATTTAAAAAAAGAAGGCCAATTAAGTTCAAAGGGAATAATACGAACATAACACCAGTCTTTAAGGGATCATCATCACCTGTAACTCTGATTGTAAAGTGCATATTGAAACAATTGTACTGATACCAGGTATCTTCATTAGCAGGTAACATTACACCGGGATAATAGATGTTAACCAACCACCAAAAGTGTTAGGACAGATTTGTTTTTGCATCTATCACAGTTTTCTAAATCATATGTTTGATTTAAACACATTAGATAATAATTTGACCTCCAAAAGTTATGAAGTTCTCTGGGATGCACTGAAAAAATAGGCGAAAGATCTGCAGAAGTGTCCTCCATCACTCCATTATTAATAATATGAATAATAATAGAAATGATTCAACAATATACTAATGATTTTTTTACAAAAACGTAAGCAAGCTAAATACAAAAATTATGGTAAAAAGATATGGTGGGCCAAGGTAATAATAGAAGGAAAAGAAGAATATCTAGATAATTATTACACTGAAATGGAAGCAGCAAACACCTACCACCAAGAGATGGAATGTTTAGTTATATATCAACAGCAACAGAAGCATATAAAATCTACCAACAATGGCTGCATGTGCGAGAATTCACTAGTAAAATCGGTAAAGAAATACTCAATGATTACAATAATCGTGAAAATGTTAAAAAGGAATGGTATCTGGAATTAATTAAAAAAAACTTACAAAATGATTAAATCAATTAATTAAATATTTTTACATTATCGTGCAGTAATATATAAGAACCAAAAAAAAATTATTCAATAAATTAATTTTAAAAAAAATTAAAAAAAGTTTAGAAACGAATTTATTTCCATTTTTAAGTAAATATTGAATTTAAAAAAAAAGAATTTTAGAGTAATTTAAATTTAATTTTTATACTCTAATATTTTCTTATTTTAGAAGCTACTGCTCCACCCACTATCATTAAAGTTGATAGTGCTAATGGTATTAATGGACCGCCTGTATTTTGCATAGGAATTGTGTTACTTGTATTACTTGTGTTATTTTGAATAGTAGGATCTGCTGTTACATTATCACTTTTAGGGTCTGAATTACTTGCTTTAGCTGAAACTGCCGAATCTTTGTGACTATTTATACTTGCATTAGATGTGTCAACCAATGTCCATGAAGACTGTGTTATTTCAGTTGTATAATTAGTGGTGGGATCAATTAAGTCTCCGGTAGTTGGGTCTGTCTGATTATCTGTACTTGTCTGTTGTAAGTTGGATATGCCATTATCACCTTTTGTGGTGGCAATTACATAAACCGGTAAAATACCAGTACTACCATTGCCAAATATTGGATTAACAATAATTGGATCCGTAATTACTACAGGATCAGTTGAATTACCAGAATCAGTAGCCGTAGAGTTAATTAAATCACCAGTTGTAGGGTCAATTAAATCTCCAGTAGTTGGGTCAATTAAATCTCCAGTAGTTGGGTCAATTAAATCTCCAGTAGTTGGGTCAATTAAATCTCCAGTAGTTGGGTCAATTAAGTCACCTGTAGTTGGATCGATTAAATCTCCAGTTTTAGGGTCTGTCTGATAATCTGTTCCAGTTTTAGGGTCGATTAAAGCACCTGTGCTTGGGTCAATTAGGTCTCCAGTAGTTGGGTCAATTTGGTCTCCGGTGGTTATGTCAATTTGATCTCCAGTAGTTGGGTCAATTAAGTCACCTGTAGTTGGGTCTATTAAGTCTCCAGTAGTTGGGTCGATTTGGTATGCGTTATAGGTGACTACTGAATCGTTTGTAGGGCCTATTAAGTTTCCCGTAGTTGGGTCAATTAAGTATCCAGTGGTGGGGTCTATTAAGTCACCGGTGGTGGGGTCTATTTGATAAGCCGTGTATCCGGTCGTTGAACTATTTCCGGGATTAGCAAATATGATAGGACCTCCCGGATTAATTGGATCACCTATAATTGGATCAGTTACTGTACTGTTTGGTGAAATTAATTCTCCAGTTGTAGGATCAATTAAGTTACCAGTGGTAGGGTCGATTAAGTCACCTGTAGTTGGGTCAATTAAGTATCCAGTGGTGGGGTCAATTAAGTCACCGGTGGTGGGGTCTATTTGATAAGCCGTGTATCCGGTCGTTGAACTATTTCCGGCACTATCAAGGATTATAGGACCTCCCGGATTAATTGGATCTTGTGCCGTACTGGTGGGTAGGGAGTTTGTCTGATTATTTGTACTATTGTCTAAGTTAGTGACGTTATCTGTAGATTGATTCACTCCGATATTAGTTCCCGTGGCATTAGTAGTTGAGTCAGCTGCTGCCGCGCCCATCAAGGATAACACTAACGCGAGTACAGCTACAAGTGTAGTTGCTGTTTTTTTCATAATTAACTACGCCTCCAGTTTTCCTGTTTAAAAGAAAACTGTCTTTAATTATCATTTTTTAGATGGTATTCACTATATGCGAGAGTTTATTTATTATTTAAGTGCTTTTAACTATTTCTTTAACATCTAATAGACTAATTATGATGTAATTTAATTCAGAAAAGTCTTAATAAGGATTCTGATGTTAAGTGAATAGTGTCTTGGATGTATAACTACATCCACGCATTTTGAAAAAAAGTTTGATTTTTATTTAGGTCCATATGCCACCTCATATTGGCTCATAATAATAATTTAAAATCTATTATTATATAAATCTTACTAATAAATTTTCTAATTTATTCATGTTCATGTGAATTTAAATGCTGATTAATGTTAGGGGAATCCGTCCCAAATGGTTATAGAACATCACATGATTAATCATGAAAATATACTCTAAATAGGATTTAAATCCACATAAAAAAAAGGAGATGTGGGAAAGACATATATTAAAAGTGCAACACTTTTTAATAATATACCATGTGAATATTGATTTAAGTTTATCTTGCTACCATGGATCGCATTGCTATCATCCAGATTGGAAGTGACAATAATTGGCATCTAAATTTAATACTGAAAATTTAAGTAAAATCAGTTTACTGATTCTCGCATTCATAATAATCGGGACAGTTGGAATCAACACAGCTGCAGCCACAAGTAATAATAGTACTACCCACGTCAACGTTACCAGTACCAACAATACTGACAATGGGACACCCATGGACTTCGCCAAATTAACCACGGCAAACACTACAGGCACCGTAGCAGATAATGGAACTATCTTACTCGCACAGGCAAAAGATAATCAAACTGGCAATTCTAGTGCCATCCTCAACCAGGAAGATAATGCTACTGTTAACATAGATTCAAATCCAATAGGAGAAAACACCACTCCGGCAACACCCAGCAATGCAATCCCAGGCAATGATGATAAATACTTGAATGCTGATAATTATTGGAGGGCTATTTACAACTCCAACCTCAGCTCACCGCTTAATGGAATCATAACTCTCAATTCTTTCCAGGTCTTAGATTCAACCGTAAACCGTACAAGCATCCAGTTTAATGGTAATCTTAATTTAATCGCCAATCTAATGTCTATGTATCTTAGGGATTACAATGACACAGTTAACTCAACCTTTAACTACAAGAACGCTCCCCCCTCAACTTCAAATCTAGGCACCATTTATAATGTGAATGACTTTACTCGTAACCTAATGAATTTAAATAAGATATTAATGCATGGCCAGGATAAGCCATTATCACGTGAACCAATTTACTTCTCGGTGAATGATAATAATAGTACTAATAACACTACTAATAGTCATGGAGAACCCAGTTTACCATATAGGGATAATTTAATATCAGTTAATTACAATATAACCGCTGTATTTAAAGGTTCTAGAACCTACTTGAATGAAGGCAGCCAACACTATGACAGCGACTTGGCACCGCATACTAAACCATTAATCATCAGTAAAATCGAACCATCCGATAATGCTTGGACTAACAACGTCAATAAGGTAATTACAGCCGTCTTCAATAAGAATATTCAAATGGGTACTGGTTGCATAGACTTCACCATTAATAATGGAACAGCTATACCATACAATACCACTATTAAACGCAACCTACTAACTATCAAACCCCTTAACCCCTTAATTCACGACACCCGATACACTATAACGCTTCAAGAAGGCTGTGTAGTTGATAATGCAGGTAACACCTTTCAATCACAGAGCAGCAGCTTCATTGTGGATACCTCACCATTATTGATTACTCACGTAACGCCAGATCATAATTCATTCATTAGTGACGTTAATAAGGTGGTCACACTCACCTTCAATAAGAAAATTCAAATAGGCAATGGTCGGTTCGAATTCAACACTAATACCGGAATACCCTTACCATATAGCACCAGTGTCAATGGAAAAATATTAACTCTAACACCGGAGAATCCCTTAAGTAATGATGTACAATATATTGTAACCCTAAACACGGGTAGTGTAACTGATGCAGCTGGTAACATCAATCATTCATATAGCAGCGGTTTTACAGTGAGGTATGGAATTGGGAACTGGTGGCTGTATCCCCAGTTATACAATCCTTACTAAAACCACCAAATCGTTTCCAGGTGACTCATTTATATAAGTCGATATTAACCCGCAGATATTTGTAAACTATCACTCCTATTTAAACCATGGCAGACTGCTATTGAAAAAGTATGCCCATTTGCATTTGTAGATAGTTTTTATGCCCTTGGGTATTTTCAATGTTTTTTTTGAGCTTTTCCCCAAAGTAATTTAACATAAGGATCATTTTTAATATCAGAAATGGAATTTGTCAATCAATAATGGGTATATCATTTAATCTTATATTATTTAATCTATCATGTTGCTTTATATCATCAATAACTTCTTTTCCGTCTTTTTTAGGAAGATTCATATCTAATAAAATAAGATCGGGTCGAGGAATATCAACATACAACCCCTCCCTTTTTAGCATTTGAAGTGCCACTTCACCATATGATGCAAAATAAAGATTATATGAGATATCCACGTCATTTAATATTTCTTGAATTAGACGTATATCACCCTGATTATCCTCAACAATCAGAATATTAGGATTAAAATTCATTTTATAAATACTCCATGATAAATCGTAGTCACATAAAAAATATTGATATTATCAATGTATTGTCACTAAGATTATTAATTTATTTAGGGATGGTGAAGTAGAAGGTTGATCCTTTCCCAAGTTCGGATTCTACCCAGATTTTTCCATTGTGTTTGTCAATAATTCGTTTACAGATGGCTAAACCGATACCGGTTCCAGCATATTCCTCACGAGTGTGAAGTCTTTTAAAGATTCTGAAAATCTGTTCCTGATGATCAGGGTCAATTCCTATACCTTTATCATTTACACTGATTATCCATTCATTCCCAGATTCCTCCGCTGAAATGTGAACTTTAGGTGGTTCATCACCATGGAATTTAATAGCATTTGCTATTAAATTTTGTAATAACTGATTAATTTGAGAACGGTCACCCCGGATGGTGGGTAAAGGGTCATGGGATATTTTAGCATTATTTTCCTTAATAGTTGCATTTAAATTTCGTAAGACATCTTCTAAAGTGATTTTTAATAAAACTGATTCAAATTCACGATTTTGTGTGTTAAGCCGTGAAAACTCTAATAAATCATCAATTAAATACTTCATACGCTTACTACCCTCAACAATAAACCCAATATACTCATCAGCATCAACATCTAATTTATCTTTATAACGACGCTCCAATAATTGAGTAAAACTAGTAACCATACGAAGGGGCTCCTGTAAGTCATGAGAAGCCACGTAAGCAAACTGTTCCAACTCCTTATTGGAAATTTTTAATTTGCTAGCAATTTCTTCCAACTCTCTCTTGGCTTCCACTTCAAAATCCATTTGCAACTGAAGCTCTTCATTCGTTGTTTTAAGCTCTTCAGTAGTAGCCTGTAATTCTTCATTAGAAGCATTTAACTCTTCAGATGAAACTTGTAACTGCTTTAGTAACTCTTGAGTTTTATCTTCCGCGTTTTTAAGTTCGGTAATATCTGTATTAGTACCAAACCAACGTTGGATCTTACCTTGCTCATCCCTAATAGGTGTAACTCGTGTAAGGAACCAGCGGTAGTTACCATCCTTACCCTCCAATGGGAATACATTTTCATACTGGATGCCCTGTTTAATACGTGAAGACCATTCCGCTGTAACACTTTCGACATATTCAGGGTGATGTACCTTCCGCCATCCCCAACCCTGCATCTCTTCCAGTGTTGTACCAGTATATTCATACCACTGCTTATTATACCAAAATATCCAACCATCAGCATCAGCCATCCACGCTAAATTAGGAATGTTATCAGCAAGAGAACGGAATCGCTCTTCACTCTCCCGCAGGGAATTGTTAACGGTTAACAATTGATATTCCTTTTGTTGAAGTTCTTCATTAGATAATCTTAATTCCTCTGTGATGGATTGTAATTCTTCATTCGAAGTCTGAAGCTCCTCAGTAAGCTGCTGTTCATTCTCCAACAATTTTTTCTCATGCTCTTCAGCTTTTTTACGCTCGGTTACGTCTACATGAATCCACATTCTACCATTAGGTTTAGTACCATCTGATATGGGTATAAAATCTCTTATACAGGTTTTATTCCCATTTTGCATGGCAATTTCCTCGCCGAATACCGGTTCATAATTACTTACGATTTCTTTGATTCTACTAATCACTTTATCTGGATTTTTATAAAGTTTTTTTATCTTATCAAGCATTTCCGTTTCCGAAAGTCCTTCAAGTTCCTCTGGAGTTTCCTTTAGCATAAAATACTCAGTAAATGCAGGATTCGCAAATTCTACCTGTCCTTCTTGAGTCACTAATAAAACACTTGAATGCATATTGGATAAAATATTATAGAATCGTTTAATAATATTTTGCAGTTCTTCTTCCGCCCTTATTCTTTGGGTGATATCACGATTAGTCTCTATGACAATACTTCTACCTAAATTATCTTGTATTAACTGTTGACGGCTTTCAACAATAATAATATTGCCATCTTTAGTGGTATGAGTCAATTCACCCGTCCACATTTTATCATTGACTATTATTTCCTGGAATTCATTAAATTTAAGGGGAAACTTAGTTTTTAGTAAATCATGACTTATAGAACCAATGGCTTCTTTACTGTTGTATCCGTAAAGTCGTTCTGCTCCCCGGTTCCAGGATACTATTCCTCCATCATAATCCCAGGAGAAAATTGCTTCATTAGAAACATCTAACATTGCTGCATGTCTTTTTAAATCTTCTTCACTTTTCTTTATATCATTAAATAAATTTGCATTCTCTATAGCTTGAGAAAGGGAGAATGATAGTTTGTTAGCGAAATCAATCTGCGCTTCGCTGAATACAACCGATTTTTGATGATGATAAAAAGCAATAATACCCTTAACTTCATCTTTCAATATAATTGGAGCCACCAAGACTGAAGCAACCCCATGCAATCTCATTCCATTCTTATTCACACGAGAATCAGCCGATGCATTATTAAAAGCAACTGCTTTTTTCTCATTAGCCACATATACAGAAGTAGGGGATTCTTGATCTAACCTTAACTGACCTATAATATTGTTTGGGAAGTTATAAATGAATTTAACAACCCAACCATCTCTTTCACGAATATTAATAACGGACGACTCAACCCCTAAAGCTTTAGCTCCTTCCTCCACAATTAACTGCATAATCTCATCATAAACCAGGGTAGAATTAATATAAGCATTAACTTTATTCAAAGCATCATTAAGCATCTCTTTTTCCTTACGATCGGTGATATCTTTACATATACTAAGTATGATTTTTTCTCCGTCAATGGTAATGAAACGGGCGGAATAAAGAATGTTGACATAAGTGCCATTTTTTCTCTTAACTCTAACTTCATAATCATATAAATTATTGTTTCTTCGGATATTATCTACAAAGGCCTTACGTTCTATTAAACTGAATAATTTAAGTTCTAATGATGTGCGTCCAATCACTTCTTCTCGAGCATAACCGATTTGATCTAGATATACTTGATTACAATCAATAATTTTACCATCAGTTGCACGAGTTAGGGAGATAGCATCCGGATTGAGAGTATATATTGCAGATAACATTTCTGAAGAATAATTAATGTTTCCTATTTCATCAGAGTTAACCATAGTAATATTTTCCATTAAGTAATTTTTATTTGAGGTTTAAATAATGTATATCATAAGATGAATCTTGTTAATTAATTTAATTAATAATTTTAAAATTTTATTAGAATATTAAAATTATTGTTATAACAAGAAAAAAGAGATATTCATTTTTATTATTTAATACGCGAAGTTATTAGTCGATAATTTCTAATTTTTGTATTATAATTGTATTATTTATTTATACTATAGGTATGGTAAAGTAAAAGGTTGATTCAATCCCGATTTTTAAAACATTCCATCTTGCACCGTTCCAAATGGGCGTAGTTGGACCGTTATATAATGTTTTTAACCATTTTAACTTGTTCGGGGAATAAACTTTTGCCTTATAAATTCATAGATAGTATCAAACTTTAACCCTACTAATTCATAGGATATTTCAAATAAGCAGAAGAATAGGAAAGTATAAAAACTTAAATATTGTAATCCAGAGATTTGAAGGGCTGGAATCCAAAATTTAATTACTCCTAGAACTGCTAATGATAGTATTGATATTTTAAGGGTGAATCGGTACTTGAAGAAGTTATTTAGTATATTATTTTTAGTTACCCATATACTGTCATTACCTAGTTCATCTAAATAAGCTGCGACTGCACATATGATTAATGTTAAATATCCAATTGTGGGTATGCCTATTATTAGAATTATCCCTAAAAATATTAATAGTGAAATAATGTGATTCATGCAATCTATTTTCCAAGCTAGTAATGTTCCAATTAGAATGCCTAAGAATATTACAGCTGCATCTGCATTAGTTACTGCTAAGTATCCAATTGAAATTCCGCAGATTACTGCAGCTACGACACCTAACTTATTATTATTTTTCCGGTCATGAGCATCATCAGAGATTTTCATGAATAAACCAGAGATTGCATAGAAAAATGGTACATAAATATGAATCAAACTTCCTATAAGTTTTATTTAAATAATTTTAAAAAAATGATTTTTATTAAATTTCTAATATCTCTTATATTAACTATAATCATATAAAAAAAAAGAATTTTATTTTTCTAATTTTCTATTTTTTTATTTCTTTAGAGTTGATTTCCCATGCTCCAGCTACTATTAATGGGAATATTATGGTGGCATCTCCAATAACTGTTACTAAATGTGAACCGCATTTAGCTTTAGCCCATGATTTCGCTTCCTCTAATGGTGCACCACTTAAACTGCCAGTTTCACTACGATCCATAGTTACTTGTATACCGGAATCTACACCGCCTTTAAGTAGATTTGATGCTAATGCATAATGTTTAGGTAAACCACCACCTAACATTACCGCTGATACCTTAGTGGATGCGTAAACCATATCAGATAATTCATGCATATCACCCAAGGCATCTAAAACTAATTCATTCTCCTGAGTATACATCCATAATTGTAATCCCAGCATACTATCTATAATACCCGGAGCATAGACTGGAATATTTTTATCTGCAGCTGTTTTTAAGATGGATTCCTCATCATCAATTCTTTCACCAATTTCTCTTAAAAATTCGGTGATAGTCAAACTTTCTTTATTTTTATTTATATCGGTGATTATCGTAGTGATTTTCTCTTCGAAAACCATGAAATCCTCTGATTTAGTGTATATATCAGCTATTCTTCCTACACCCATTTGGCAAAGTTTTTCATCATCTTCACCTATATTTCGGTGGTGATGACCCCCGAAAGCCTCAAGTAAGTCATGAGTGATGTTAGCTCCACTAGTGATAAGCACGTCAATCTCTTCTCGAATTAGTAGGTCTCTGATGATTTTACGAAGCCCACCGGGTACTAGGGGGCCAGCTACACTTAAAAATACAGTGGTTTCATCATCTTTAATCATCTTTGAGAATAACTGAGTGGCGTGGTGTAATCGACCTGCACCGAGTACTCCGGTTTTACCCATTTCTTCAATTAATTCCAGGATACTCATTTTATCCTGTAGATTTATTTGTTTAACCTTCAACTCCGTGACACCATTCCTATTATTTTTATTTAAAATCAGGATATCTAATTTAATTAGAAATAAATAATCAAAGTTTTTTTGAATTAAATAAAAAGGAGTATTAAATAATTCGTAAATTCCCTATAAAAAAGAATCTTTTAAAAGTGGGAGTATAATATTTTTATTTTGGACTTGCGATCTTATCAAGTAAGTCAGTACGAGTTACAATTCCCAGGGGAGCGTCTTTATCATCTACGACTATGAGTCTTCCTATATTATTCTTATTCATAATATCAATAGCTTCAGCAATCATTACATCCTTTAATACTGTGATAGTATGATCAGACATGATCTCAACTACTTTAAGACTTTCATTGTCATTAGCTAAGGCTCTAGCTACATCGTTTAGAGTTAAAATTCCTAAAATCTTATTCTTTTTGATTACAGGTGCACCCTCTATCCCGCCATTAGATAATACTTTCGCAGCTTCTTTAATACTCATAGAAGGTTTTAAGGTGATTAAATCTTTACTCGCTACATCTATAACTTTCTTTTTAGGAATACTACGAATACCTGTGGTGTCGAGGAGTAGTATATTATCCATATCATCACGACCAACCACTACCCCATTTACTACTAATTTATTAACTGGTGTGGGACCTATGCGTATTTTATCACCTAAATCAATTCTTTTAATATTACCAATGGCTTTTATAGCTGCTTCACATTCACCGGGATGTGGTATACTAGTAAACTCGATTTTAGCTACAGTAATATCCTTCAACTCTTTTCCGCCTTTAAAAATAGGTACCTGAGTTTCTTTGCTAAGATCAGTAATATTTAAAGTGTGATACGCTTCAATTGTAGGTTTATAACCTCCACGTGGACCGGGAACACCCTTAACAAGACCTAAACTTCTAAGAGACTGCATCTGATTCCGTATCGTTCCAGGATTTCGATTCATCATCCCAGCTATTTCCTCACCCTTAATACTTTTCCCTTCCGCTTTACGGTATAAATTAATTAAACTTTGCAATATTTCCTTCTGAACCGACGTCAACATGGGAGTAACCACCACTTAAGAATCAAAATAATTTATGATTATTTATAATTATAATTATTTAACATATATGATAATATATAAGTTTTTCCGTTTAAGCCTTATTTTTAAGTTTTTTCAATTATAAATGCATTTTTTGGAGCAATCCCTTCATTTCATCCATCTGATTCTTATATAAAGAGTTATCATGCATCACACCATTGAGAGCCTCAGTTAACTTATTATTCTCATTTAATAACTCATCATCAGGAGTTATTTGATCCAATATTTCAGTAATTTGTCCTTGGAGTTCTCTGTTTTCTCTTTTAAGTTGTTTAACTCGTCCAACTCACCGAAGAGCTGTTTTATTTTATTTTTATGTATTCAATATCTCAAATAGGTTTTCATTAACTCATCAGGGTCTGCTAGGAAGTATGCTTAACGAACCCTGTCTTTTAATTTATGGCCCATCAAATGCTCCCTTATTTCCTCAAGCATTCCTGAATTAATTAACTGGTTGTTAAAGAACTTAAGCATCATATGGCTATTTGCCTTACGGAACCTTCCTTTAATCCTCCTTGATCCTACTAATGTATAATTTAGCTTTCTATATGAGTTTGTAGAGCAATATCAGTGATTTTTGATCCAATATTTCTACCATTATAAAAGAGCATCATCAGGTTGAGGATAGTCCTTTCAAGTCTAAGGAATTTATCTATAGCTTCAATAGATTCTTCACTTAAAAAATGTTGTAAATATTACATCAATTTTTAGTTCCAACCTTTTTAATGGTGTAATTCTTTTTATTTGGTAATTTTGATCATAAACTTCAATTTTATCTTCTTGAAAATCCCTAATACTCAAATTTAATAATCAAATATTACTAGATTTAACCTACACCATTAATGTTGGATAATCCGTATCTGAATAAGATTACTCCATGTGTATATGGTTTTACCGCTTTTATTTCTGCTAATGTGGTATTTGGATTCTTGGAAGTTGTATTTTGATCGGATTGGTAGGTTTCAAGTCCAGCTACGATTTTTCCAGGGTAAATGATACTGTTGATTTTAACCCAGTTTGTTAAACCGGTTGTACTCTGTCCGTAGTCACCTGTATAGAGCATGGGAACTATATAGTCACATAATGGTGCTATTAGATAATAGTATTGGTTTCCATCCCATCCATCGGGTTTAACACTAAGAGAGAACTTTACTCCTTGTGTTGCTGATCTCATGGCTTTGATTTGTGGAATATATGCGGGCATATCATATGTTTCCACATCTAATTGAACTCCTATGTTCATGTGAGCGACTTGTGAGGCGTAATTGAATCCAGGATATACCCAAGCGTTGGTTCTTATTCCCACAGCGTCAGCTTTTATTTTGGCTGCGGATAGCACTGATTGATAATTATCATTCGATACTAAAACGTATATATCAGTAATTCCAGCACTTTTTAAATCGTTGAAATTGATTTCTGATATGGGTGTTATACTGGGGTTTATATAATAACCTACAATAAAACCACCCCCTAACGATGATATACCCCAATTTATACCTAATAACAGCGTAAATATTATTAAAAATGATAATATCAATTTGTATTTAATATTTAACTCCTCTTTTATTGTTTAAAGAAATAATTTGATAGCTTTAGTTGGTTTTTATAATAAAAATTTTTAACAAACTGATAATATATAAGTTTTTCCGTTTAAGTCTTATTTTTTAAGTTTTTCAGTTCTAATTACATGTTTTCGAGCAAAACTTTCATTTCATCCATTTATTCTTGTATAACATGTTAAATGATAATGGGTTTACCAATTCTTTACAAATAGTATTCATAAAGGATTAGATTAAGACATATTCAATTCTTTTTGAAAGACTGAATCTAGTTGTAATTCAGTAACTTTTACTATTCGAGCGAGGTATGGATCGTTTAGATCTATTAAAATTAATTGGGAATTGGCTATTAGATTTTTACATTTGTTGTAAAATGATATGAACATGTTTTTTTATCATTCTGGAGAAGTTTGGCTATGTTAAAAATATGGATAGAATGACTTCATAAATCATATCCCATGGAGGTTTAATTAGTTCGGCCAAGGTAACAAAAAGTGCGATTATATATGCCAAGCCGAATATGACCGTAAAAAATGCATCCTCCAAACCTATATTGTTAACGAGATTTTTTGAATTATCTATCATATTTTATTTCATTTAAATTGTTTTTTTATTAAAATTTTTATTGTTTGATGAGACAAGTAAAATCAGTAATTCATTTATCATAATTTGGCATTTCACAAATTTTAGTTGTTTTGAATTTTTTTTAATATAAATTTTAGTTATATAAAAAAAGAAGTTTTTAAAGCTTATTAGAATGTATAAAACTTTAAAACTAATCATAATTTTTTTTGTTGTCGTTTTTATTATTAATAATTGTTATACATGATTATTATAAACTTCTTATTCAAGCCTTATTTTCCAATCATATAACTTTTAACTAAATTCTATATGGTAAAGCTTGCATATTAGTCATTTATTTCTAATATAATACATCAATCCATTAATAATAACATATAATAAATTCACTTTTTTAATAATCAACTCTTCATCTGGAATTATTTCGACTATGTGACCTTTAATTTAAAAAGCTTAAGATTTCAGAATTTTCTTGGACTATTAAAACTGGATACCGTTTTGTTAAACCTGCATTAACCTATTAAAAACAAGCAAATACTAAAAAAATAATAATTTAATCTAAAAAATAATATGTCATGTAGAATGTAATAATACAAGAGAAATGTAAATTGATACCTTTAGGAGTGGATATTAGATGACATATGTTTTGGTTATACATGAAGTTGAGGAATATAAGAATTGGAAGCCTGTATATGATGAAGATGGTGCTACACAAAAGGATAAAGATTCTAAAGGTGCTTTTGTCTTTCGAAATGCTAATGATCCCCATCAACTGGTGGTCATAACTGAATGGGAAGATATGGAGGAAGCTAAAAATTTTGCTGAATCTGAAGATTTGATTACTACTATGTAAATGTTTAACTTATTAATATCCTGTGCTTTCTATGTCTGCGGTTGAATTACCGGGTCCTATGAGAACATATGGTGTACCACAACCGACGTCACCATAATGTTGAGAATTATAACCTGTATAATTCCACATTGTCCATCCATTACCTGTGTTGATTTCAACCCATGCATGTCGGTATCCGACTCCAGTTCCACGGTTAACATAACCCATAATCCTTACTTGTATTCCTGCTGCGGTTAGTTTATCGTATAACCACATTGAATCAGCCCAACAATCCCCGTATCCTAGTTGGTTAAATGAATTTACATCGGAAACGCCTTGAACATCTTTATATTGTGCTTCTTGCTGTCCAATTGCATTTAATTTTGCTGTTGTATTTGTAGTATTCGTTTTTATATGAGTAGAATTTGTATTCGTCGTTGCGAAAACTGTTATTACTGTCAATGGTATTGCTATTGCAATTAGCATTAACACTGATATAATCAATTTTTTATTTATTAAAACCGCCTCCAATGTTCCAGATTAATAGGTTTCATTTAAACCATATCTAGAATCTTGGCTAATATAACTAAATAATCACTTATAAATGTTTCGTTTTAAATTCCAGTGAAAATAGAATGTTTTGGATTATTTGTTAAGAATTAACTTCATTTATGATTTAAAATTTATAATGAATTCAAAATAATCCTTCTTCATTAGTACTTTTTAATTATTCCAGTTATTTAAAAATCTTACCCTAGAATAATAGTCTTTTATTATAATTTAAGATATAATCATCCTTATTGTAGTAAAATAATCTAATAAAATTGTTATTATAAAAAGATACAATTATTAAATAGTTAATTAATATTTAAAAATCAATATTTATTCAATCAGAATTATAAAAGTGTGTGGCGCTGGTTTTTATAAATTATAATTAAATGTTCAGATTATAATTTTAGAAATATTATTTAAATTTTAATAATATACAGTTAATCTAAAAATTTATATTTACATTATAAGGAGATATAATCCTATTCCAATTAATAATACGCCTCCTGCTATTTCTATTTCTTTTCCAAATAAATGTCCTAAATTTTTACCAATATATACCCCAATAAATGATAATATAAATGCAATGAATCCTATTATAATAACAGGTTCTAATATTGGAGTTTTAAGTAATGCGAATGATATTCCAACTACGAATGCATCAATACTAGTTGCTATTGCCAGGAGTAGTATTTCATATAAATTAAAATTATCATTATCGTCTTCCTCCTCTGAAAAGGATTCATAAATCATTTTAATACCTACAGCTGAAATCAAAATAAACGCTATCCAAGATGCAAATGTTGAAACAAATGTTTCTAATGGTATTCCTAAAATCCATCCTAATATAGTCATTATTGCTTGGAATCCGCCAAAGAACAATGCAATAATTAAACCATGCTTAACTGTAGATTTTATTACAATACCCTTAGTAATAGCAATGAAAAATGCATCAATAGCAAGCCCGACAGCTATCAAAAAAATTGTTAATAAATTCATAGCATCATCATTTACATTTTAAATATATAATAATTATTTTACATTTATATTTTAAAGTAAATTCAAATTCTGTTACGCCCAATTCTGATTGAGTTTAATATAACTGCCAAGCTTAAACCCATATCACCAAAAGCAACAGCCATCCACAGAGTAATCAATCCGAATACTGCTAGTATTGCAAAGGAAGTTTTAACAATAATGGATACTGATACATTTTCTTTAACCACACCCATGGTTTTTTTGCTTAAATCAATTAAGTAGTTTATTTTGGATATGTCATCATGCATAAGTGAAATATCAGCAGTTTCAATAGCTACATCTGAACCCGCTGCACCCATAGCAACACCGACATTGGATCTGGCAAGTGCCGGTGCATCATTTACACCATCACCAACCATCACCACATGTTTATATTTAGCCATTAATTCATCGACTACCTTAACCTTATTTTCAGGTAATAAGTTTGCATAATATTCATCAATGCCTAATTCGGATGCTACAGCCTTTGCAGTGCCTCCATTATCTCCAGTAAGCATTACAGTTTTAATTTTCCTTTTATTCAATTCTTTAATTGTGATTTTAGATAGATCCTTGATAGTATCCATTAAACCAATTAAACCAATGATATTTTCTTCTTCACTAATAATTATAGTAGTTTTACCATGAATTTCAAAATCTTCAATTAAATTATTGGGAAATTTAATATTCTTTTTAAATAAACTCTTAGTGCCTATATAGAATAGTTTATCATTTATTTTTCCTTTTAATCCTTTACCTGGTATGGATTCAAATTCATTTACATCCTTAAATGTGATTTCTGATTCTTCACTATGTCGTAGCATAGCTTCAGCCAATGGATGTTTTGATTTAGATTCTATTGATGCTGCTATCTGTAATATTTCATCTTTTGAATAATTATTAAATGGGATAATATCCGTTACTTCTAATTTTCCTTTTGTAAGTGTGCCTGTTTTATCGAATACCATTATTTTGGTATTCTGCATTTCTTCCACATATTCGCCGCCTTTAATTAGAACTCCATTTTTAGTGGCGGCTGTTATGCCTGAAACCATGGCTACTGGTGTAGATATGGCCAGTGCACATGGACATGAAACCACTAATAGAACAAGTGCCCGGTAAAACCAAGTGTCAAATGAAAGTCCCCATATGAATGGTGGAACTATGGCTACAATCATGGCTAGAACTATTACCATGGGAGTGTAATATCCTGCAAACCGGTCAATAAAGGCTTCTGTATTTGATTTTCTTTTTTGTGAATCTTTCACTAATTCTATTATTTTAGATATGACAGTTTCATTTGATCTTTTAGTTACTTTAACTTCAAGATATCCTTCTTCATTAATGGTTCCTGCGAAAACCTCATCTCCTACAGATTTAGTTACAGCAATGCTTTCACCTGTTATTGCCGCTTGATTAACAGATGATACGCCCTTAGTTACCTCACCATCTAATGGTATTTTATCGCCAGGTTTAACAATTACTATTTCATCCGTATTTACAGCATGGGCATGAACATTGATGTTTTTACCATCCCTTTTTACTAGAGCGGTTTCAGGCGCGAGTTTAACAAGGGCTCCAATTGAATTCCTAGCTCTTTCACTTGCATAATCTTCTAAAAATTCAGCGATGAAATATAAAAATAGTACAGATGCTCCTTCAGCTCCTTGTCCTATTGAAAAAGCTCCTAGGGCAGCGATGGTTATTAGGATACTAATGGTGAAATGGCCTTTTAATATGGATAATATTCCATATTTAATGGTTTCATACCCAGATATGGCTGCAACTGTTAGGAATAATATTTGGGAAATTAATTGTTGACCTAATATAACTCCTATATATAAACCTAAAGTTATGATTATTGCAGATACTATTATTATAATTAGTGGGGTACGTTTTTCTGATTCTTTCTCTTCCATTAAATTTACTGTACAGTAGGGGCATTCATAGAATTCTTCATTTTCTAATTTTGTTTTATCATCATTTCTCTCAGTCATAATTAGCACACATAACAAATATCAATCTATTCTCATATGAATACATGTTCAATTGAGTATATAAATGTTTAGGGTATTATTTTAGATATAAAAAAACAGGAACTTAAAAAAAATTCAATTATTTTCAGTTAAATAAAAGAGAATGAAACCAAAAATTTTATACAATTTATATGATCATTATATTCTATTATGGGTGAAAAAGATATTTGTGAAATAGTATATGTGCATGAAGATGTTGTTAATAAAATAAAATCTAAAATGCTTGAGGATGAATTTCTTTTTGAAGTATCTGATAATTTTAAGGTTTTTGGCGATTCTACTAGGCTTAAAATATTATATGCTTTATCTCAGAAAGAGTTATGTGTCTGTGATTTAGCAGCGGTGCTGAGTATGAGTCAGTCGGCGATTTCTCATCAGCTTCGAGTTTTAAGAAGTAAAAATTTAGTTAAATTCCGAAGAGAAGGTAAAATGGCTTATTATTATCTAGCAGATGAGCATGTTGTTGCAATGATTGAATTAGGAGTTGAGCATACTAAAGAAAAATTATAATAAAAATGTACATTAATAAACATTTTTTACTTATTTGTTAATCATCAAAATATATCAAATAAATTCCATTCATTCCATTTATTATCGGATTGTAAAACTTAAATATTTTATCTAAATTCAATTAAGATTATATTTTTTTCTTTTTTTATTATTTTAGATTTGATCTAAAAAATTATTTTGGAAAATTTTATATAATATAAAATATTTAGGTATACCTAAGAAAATCTTAATTAGGCTAACCTAAAAATTTTAAATTTATAATAATG
>Ga0187851_10001233_pt1 | contig 24700 bp, 27 predicted proteins | sample June2016WEW_6_10_FD_132997 | JGI IMG/M metagenome (GOLD analysis project Ga0187851, IMG submission 132997) | Peatland microbial communities from SPRUCE experiment site at the Marcell Experimental Forest, Minnesota, USA - June2016WEW_6_10 | ecosystem: Environmental > Terrestrial > Soil >...
ATTCTCTCTGGTCCGGCCGTCTCATCCCATCCAGAGCTCGCGATTTTTCTGGCACTGGTCGCAGAAATGGCGCAGTGAAAGGGCACGGCTTCAGCCGTGCCCTTTCAAAACGAGGTGATAAAACATTTTCCAGAGTTGAACTACTAGGCCACCAGCGCTGTCTCGCTTCTCTTGCGGCGTGACAGTTCCTTTTCCGCATACATTGCCGCATCCGCTCGCTCGATGAGTTCGTTCATCGATTCATCATTCCCGTGCTCGGCCAGTCCAGTCGACGCCTGCATCTGCAGCTTGATCTCGCCTTGCTTGCCCTCTAAGGTATAGCTCCCGCAAACCCATTTCCGCAGCCGCTCGGCCCGTGCACGCCCCTCCATCAGCCCGCAGTCGAAGATCAAGAGGAATTCGTCGCCGCCCCATCGCCCGATCACATCCATCGCACGGCACGCCAATCTTAGCTCCGCCCCGAACTGCCTCAGCAATTCGTCGCCCATCACATGCCCGTGCTGGTCATTGGTGCGCTTGAAGCCATCGATATCGATCAGCGCCACGCAAAACACAGCACCGGCCGCAATCCGTCGCTCGATCTGCCTCTCGACATGCAATCGGCTGCTCAATCCCGTCAACGCGTCGCGCGAAGCAATCGCCTCAGCTACGTCAAGCTTCGTCTGGTAGGTCGACACTTGTTCACGCAGCGCATCCAGAGTAGCTTTCCCCTCCGCGGTCATCCGGTCGATCGAAATCTTCAGTTCGCGCGCGCTTATCTTGATTGACGCCCGAATCTCGGTCAAGTCCTCAAGGCTGGCAATCGCATTTAACCGGCCAGTCATTTCACTCATTTGCCCGGCGCACCGCGCGTCTCTCGCGCTCACGCTCTCTGCTGCACGAGCCATGGTCAGCAGCAGTTCCTTCACTTCGTCGGTCTTCTTATGGTAGTGCTGCTCCGTCGCACGACCCCACTCATTCATTTGCTCCCTCGCGCGCGCGGCGGCCTCCGCCAGCCTTTCAGATTCCATCGAGACGGAGAGTTCGCTCCGAATCTTCACGATCTCTTGATTCAAAGCATTGACCGTCGCAGGGCAGACTTTCGCGCAGCAGTGTCCTGCCGCTTCCAGTGTTGCGCCGTACTCCTCTATCGCCACTTTCAGAAGGTCAGGTTCTTCAGTTTCCTTGATGCCTTCCGAACCTGGCGGCAAATCCAGATATTTCTTTAGTGAAATCATGGGTTTCCTTACCAACTTCCCTTGCACACAAATTCAGGCAAACCTGGGGGGACTTCTACCTATCGGCAAGTAGCCTCGCCGGTTCCAGTTGGTTCAGCCGACAATTATCGAGCCGCGCTGATCGGAAGCTTGGACTGGACCACGACGAGGTCAACGCGCCGATTCATGCGGCGGCCTTCAGCGGTCGAATTGTCGGCGACCGGACGATATTCGCCGTAGCCTGATGCGGAGAGTTTTGTCGGGTCAAAGCCGGCGTCGTCTACGAGCAGTCTTAGTACCGCCATCGCTCGGGCCGTCGACAGTTCCCAATTCGAGCGGAACTCGTCGGTGTGAATCGGTTGATTGTCGGAGTGTCCTTCCACACGAATTTCCAGTCCAGGCTTGGAAAGCACTTTAGCAATTTTCTCGATTTTTCCTGCGGCTCCGGGCAACAGCTCAGCCTGACCGCTGTCGAAGAAGCCAAGTTCTTTGAGGCTGATCACGAATCCCTCAGGCGTTACTTGAAGCACCACTTCGTGATTCCTGAGCTCCTGTCCCATCGCCAACTCGAGCTCTCGCCGCAATTGAAGCATGGCCTCAACCGATCCGGCCGATCCGGGAGTGATCCTGGTCTTGTCATTTTGAACACGAGAGGAGTTGTCGTCGGCGTTCAGTGTCTCAGTTGGATAGGCGCCGCCGTTGCCGCTTTCATCCGAAAACGCGCCCATAGTCTGGAAACCGTTATGGATGGCCTTGGCAAGTTTTCTAATGGTTTGGTTATCGCGATAAGTAGCGGCAAAGAGCACGACAAAAAAGGCGAACAAGAGCGTCATGAAATCCGCATAAGAGATCAGCCACCTATCGTGATTGGTGGCTTCCGCGGCTTCCCTTTGCCTCCGTCGCCTCATCGGGAGGCAACTTTCTGTGGGCCGTGCTTCTTCGCAGAAACATGATACTTGTTCAGCTGCATTTCGAGGGCCCGCGGATTAACGCCTTCAACGATGGAGAGGACGGCCTCAAGCGTCATCTCCTGGATGACCTGCCGCTCGCGGATCAGGATTCGCAGCTTTCCTGCCCATGGCAGGAAGAAGAGATTTGCCAGGCCCACACCATAAATTGTCGCCACGAATGCGACTGCAATTCCTTTGCCGACTTCGCTGATGTCCTGAAGCCGCTGCATGACCTGGATGAGACCTAGCACCGCGCCAATAATCCCGATCGTAGGTGCGTATCCGGCTGCGGATTCGAAGACCTTGGGGATGCGTTCATCTTTCTCTCCGCGGTAGTCGAGATGCAGCTCCATCATCTTGCGCAGATCCGTTGCGCTCACTCCATCGATCGCGAGCATGAGGCTCTCTTTCAGAAAAGGATCGTGGATTTTTGAGAGTTCAGCGTCGAGCGAAAGAATCCCCTCTTTCCGGGCCTTATATGCATAACGGAGCAAATTCCCAACGATCGCGTCGGATTCTTTCTCGGAATTAAAGAAGACGTCCTTGAGGTGCACGAGCGCCTGGATGACAATGCGCAATGGAAACTGAACCATCACAGCGCCTACTGTGCCGCCAATAACGATCAGGGCAGCCGTGGGCTGAACCAGCTGGGCAACCTTTCCTCCATCGAGGATCAAGCCAAATATAATTCCAAGGCAAGCAAGAATGATGCCGCCGAAGGTGCTTTTGTCCAACCCAAGTCGCATAAGAATCACCGCGAAACAGTCTTAGCCATTCGACCTGCGACGACCGGCTCTCCGCGGCGCTGGTCGTTTGGAGCCCAACTTTCCCATCGTTCCGCTGGTACCATCCCATGTCGCGCGAATCGGAACCGGGTAAGGGCAAGTCTTTATCGGCAAGTTGCTTGAAATGTTCCAGAAAAGCGCGTGTCAGGGCTCATCTCTCGTGGCACTGCCCCGATCAGCAGAACTGCATGGCCGATCAGGGCTCCGAAGGCTGAAAAAATGGCTCCAAATGGCCGATAACTGGGAAAAACCAGCTCGACATAGTAGCCCCAAAGGGTTTGTATCTGTCCTCCCCCATTCCAGTTCCACCTGCCACAAAGCGGGGATACCCTCACACCTTCGGTAGCGAGAGTGCTAAACCTTCTGGAAACTTGAGCGGCAAGTGCCGATAGATGGCATGCACTTAAATCTCCTCACGGCGGAACGCACGGCCTCCGTCCGATGTGCGCTCCGCAAGAGGGACACCCAGCATGTTTGTCATCATCGGAATTCTCGCTGTATTTGGCGCCGTACTTGGCGGCTTCCTCATGGAAAAAGGGCCGTTGCTTGTGCTCATGCAGCCGTCCGAGTTCTTGATCATCGGCGGAGCCGCTCTTGGTACTCTGCTTTCAGGAAACCCGTTTTTTGTCATCAAGAAGGTTGCGGCCGACCTGGTTCGGGTGTTGAAGGGGACCGCCTACTCCGAGAAGTGTTACATCGACGTGCTCAGAATGATGTTCATCCTGTTCAACAAGGCCCGCAAGGAAGGCCTAGCCGGGATTGAGAGCGACATTGAGACGCCGGACAAGAGCCAGGTTTTCTTGAAGAACCCGTTCTTCCTCAAAAATCACCACATCCGTGATTTCGTTTGCGACACCATGCGCATGGCCATCACTGGCGGCGCTGGGGCATTCGATCTGGACCAGATGATGGAACTCGACATGGATGTTCACCATGTTGGCCAAACGCAAAGTTCCTCTGCATTAAGCACAGTGGCAGATTCGCTGCCCGGCTTGGGAATTGTCGCCGCGGTTCTCGGCGTCGTGGTCACAATGAGCGCCCTGGGCGGTCCGCCAGAGGAGATCGGGCATAAAGTGGCGGCGGCCCTGGTGGGCACGTTTCTTGGCATTCTGCTTTGTTATGGAGTGGTCGGGCCCATGGGGTCAAACCTGTCGAAACTGATCGAAGATGAGCACGCTTTCTACCATGTGCTGAGGGTTGTAATGCTCGCCTTCATTAAAGGCATGTCCCCGTCCCTTGCCGTCGAAATAGGCAGGCGAGCAATTCCTGAACATGTTCGGCCGAGCTTCCAGGTGGTCGAAAAAGCCTGCCGCCAAAAGGATGGCGCTGCGCCGGTGGCGGAAGCGCCGGCGGTGGCTGCATAACGGCCGAAGAGGAAGGGACGCACTCCATGGCAGAGATGAATCAACCCATCATTATAAAAAAGATTGCCGGTCATGCAGCCCATCACGGGGGTGCGTGGAAAGTGGCATACGCCGACTTCGTTACGGCGATGATGGCCCTCTTTATTGTGCTGTGGCTGATGAATGCCAGCAAGCAAGTGCAGGAGGCTGTGGGCGGCTATTTCAAGGATCCCAGAGGGTCTGCGAAAGTGGTGGGAACGAACAAGAATGGCACGGGAGAAAACATCGCCCTCAAAAAAGAAGACATGAAGAAACTGAAAGACGAGCTTCTTCAATCCATCCATCATCTCGACCCCTTGGACAAATTGAAAAACCAGATTGAGATCACATTGACGGCAGAGGGTTTGCGGATCGAATTGATGGAATCGGCGAAAGGCACATTCTTCGAACTGGGGAGCGCAAAGCCGACCCCGGCATTGATCGATCTTCTCAAGACGCTCTCGCAAGAACTCGGCAAGTTGCCCAACAAAATTTCGATCGAGGGGCACACGGATTCAAAGCCGTACACCGGTGGCAGGAACTATGACAACTGGGATCTGTCGTCGGATCGAGCCAACGAAGCGCGAAGAATCATGCAATCCGAAGGCATTCAGCCGGACCAGGTGTCGCAAGTGCGCGGTTTTGCCGATCAGAGGCTGAAAGTGGCGCAGAAGCCTGACGATCCCTCCAACAGGCGCATCTCCCTCATCGTTCAATATCAGGTCCAGAACGGCGCAGAGATAGCTCCCGCGCTGGCGAATTCGAACCTGGGCACGAGCGGCGGTCACGAATAGAGCCGGCGTCAGGAATAGAGCTGGGGTCATGAATCGAGTCGGGGGTCACGAATAGTGCGGGGCTCAGGAATAGAGCGGGGGCAAACGAAGTGCACCCGAGTCCACCGCCGGCCGCAGTACTACCAGGCTCAAACAAGTGGAACGCTGCGACAGGGACGCGACAAACCTGGTTAGTGCCTCACACTGTTCGCCTGGCTCATACTGAAACATGACGCCGATGGAGTCGATCGCTCTGGAATGCACCCGAAAAGGGATTTTCAGGCTTGAGACTCCATCCCCGAGTTGAATGAGACCGCTTGAAGATGGGAAGGAAGCCCCCATCAAATCCAGCTTCATCCCGTCCACACTGATTTCCCGGCAGCGTGTCAATTGCGTCGAATCTCCCTGCGTCAAATAGACGGGGAGGTCGACAGGAAAGCGTGGAGCGCGATATTGAAAATTCCGCATACTCGGTGTCCAACCAGCCTAATTGCTGACTTAAGAACAATTCCGCAGTCCACGCCGCTACGCCTGGGGGACTTATCGGGAGACTTCAAAACACCCTATTACATCGTCAAAATGAACGACTAATTATAGCCAATACTTGCGCGAAAAGGGCCCGACTTCAATTGTGCCACTAAGGCCCAAAAACAGAGGCGGGCTTTAGCCCTGAGGAATGTCCTTTCAAACTGACCCACTACCCAGTTTCGCCTCCGTCCGGCGCCTACTCCCCGGGACCCGAAAGCACATTCAAAGCCACCAGTCTATTAACAAAAAGGATTACCTTATTGCACTTTAGTTAATAATACGGCGACCGACCGGTCCGCAGTAAGTACATTACTTTGTATGTACTTCAGTCACCATCTGTGATATCTGTCACACATGTAATGTTTCATTTCGCTCTAGTATGTGCCTTCGGGCCACAGTTACTATCTTCACCAGTCAATGGCTCCGCTTGTTTCTAAGTACTAACGTGTTTGGAAGTTAAGCGCGCAACAGAAAATTCGGTTAAAGACCTTTTATGCAAGAATTCGCCTTGGAAAAAAGCACAATAGACAATCCCGCTGCCCCATGCGTGGGAAACGCCTCGGGCGCCGCCGAGTGCAACAGCACTGCGGGGCGACAGCTACTTGTCGTCGAGGATGACAGTTCGCTCGCGGGCTTCCTGAGTGAAGAGCTCCGCAGCCAGGGCTTCATCGTCGAGCAGCTTTCCAACGGTGAAGCTGCTGTGATTGCGCTTGAGGCCAAGCGCCGTTTCGACCTTTTGATTGTCGACCTGAACCTGCCGGGAATCGATGGCATCGGCGTCATTCGCAAGGTCCGGCCCCAGCAGCCCAAGTTGCCGATCCTGGTGCTGACTGCCCGCAGCCGGGTCGAAGACAGGGTGAATGCGCTCGAGAGCGGCGCGGATGACTGCCTGAATAAGCCTTTCTCTCTTCTTGAACTTCTGGCGCGTGTCCAGGCCCTCCTGCGGCGCAACTCCGGGATGATTCCCGATTGTTCCACGGTCGGCGACCTACAACTTTACCGTCAGGAGCGTCGCGTGGAACGGAATGGGCGGCGAATCGAGCTGACGCCTCGGGAGTTTGCCATCCTTGAAGTCTTGATGCGCAATGTAGGACACCCCGTTTCCCGAGCCACATTGCTCGAAGAGGTGTGGAACATGGCGCCCGATGCGACGACCAATATCGTCGACGTATACGTAAAATACGTGCGCGACAAAATCGATCTGCCGGGAGAGCGGAAGCTTACGCACACCCTGCGGGGATTTGGATATGAGTTGCGCGATGGCGAGTAATAATGTTTTGGAAAGCGGCGCGTCCCTCGGCGACGCGGAGTCGTATGCTTGGGTATACAGGGAGTTGGAAGAGGGGCTGCACGCACTGGCGCAGCCACTTACCATCCTGCGGGGCGCTCTCGGTGCACTCACCATGCGCGATGCAGTTCCGCCGCAGGCAGCCAGCCGCTACCTTGAGATGTCAAATACCCAGGTGGAACGCCTGTGCAACCTGCTTGCAGGCCTGCACAATTTACTCGACGGAGTTCGACCTGAAGCAGCCTGCACGAAAATCAAGCTTCCTCTGCTCGACGAAGAGAGAATAACTGAAATCGCGAATAGTCACGGGCCAGTCCACGAGAGCTAAGAACAGCCAGGAGGAAGTGAAGTTCAACAACTTTTCTAATTTGAAATCACAGCAGACAACCAATATGGCAACCATCCCCTCATCCACGATGCGCCTTGAAGATCGAGTTTCTATCGATGTTCTTGTCGTGAGTTCCAACGCCAAATTGCGCGCCGAGCTCATGGAGAAGCTCTGTCTGCCGCGATGGCGGGTGCACGAGGCGAGCGGCGGGGCAGAGGCGCTGGCACGCCTGCGGGAGCACGATGGAAATGATGCTGTCCTTCTTCTCGATCCAGTGCTCCCGGACCTTAATGCGGGAGAGTTCCAGCGCATTGTCCGTGATCGTTTTCCCAATATCCAGGTCCTGATGCTCAACTCGCACACCGGGCAACTTCTTGTTGGAACCGCGTCGCCGACAGCCATTTCAAGAAAAGTGGTCGATGCAGTCAACAAGGTGGGATCGATTCGCTCCGAAGCTCTGCGGCCCAGCGCTGAGGAGAGAAGCGAACCTGAAGATGGTGGTGTCGTCAGGCTGAGAAGCATGGTGGGCAATTCGCAGCCAATGCTGCGCATTTACTCGCTGGTGCGCATGGTTGCAACGCGTAGTGCCACGGTGCTCATTACCGGTGAGAGCGGAACGGGCAAAGACTTGATCGCCCAGGAAATTCACCTCATAAGCACGCGCCGCAATCAACCCTTAGTCGTGGTAAATTGCTCGGCAATTCCCGAGACGCTGCTCGAAGCAGAGCTTTTTGGCTATACAAAAGGGGCTTTCACGGGCGCGGTGCAGTCGCGCATCGGGCGCATTCACGCCGCCCACGGTGGCACCCTGTTTCTCGACGAGATTGGCGATATGCCTCTGTCGTTGCAAAGCAAGATCCTCAGGTTTCTTGAGCAAGGTGAGGTCCAGCGCATCGGAGGCAACGACAATCTGAGAGTCGATGTGCGTGTGATTGCGGCCACCAATGCTGACCTGAAAGCGCGTGTGGCTCAACAGCAATTTCGTGAGGACCTCTTTTATCGTCTCTCCGTCTTCCCCATTCACCTGCCGCCCCTGCGCGACCGAATGGGAGATGTTTCGGACCTGACTCTCGCCTTTGCCGCCAAGTATGCTCCCGGTGTCTCAGTGAGCCAGGAAGCCATGCAAATCCTCCAGCAGCACAACTGGCCGGGAAACGTGCGTGAGCTGCGCAATGCGATTGAACGCGCCACAATCCTCATTGGCAACGGGGACGAAATCAAGCCTGAACACCTTATTTTATAGAAATATCTCCGCTTATAACCCAATTTGGGCATGAGCTCCCAGTTTGGCACTCCTCTTGCTTATCAAGTAGGCAAATGCTGCCGAGTTCTCATCCCGTTCCAATAATCAGCCTGGGTGTCGAATCCCTGCCCAGCCCGCAGTTGCTTGCGGATGCATTCTCGGAATTCATTGCGGCATCGTCGGTGCTCGAGTCTTCTTACCGCGATCTCCAGCTGGAAGTTGCGCGTCTCGGGTCTGAACTCTCCGAGCGCAATGCGGCTTTGACCCGCAGCCTGAATGAGAACGACCGCATGCGGGCAGCGCTGCAACAGATGCTTGATTCGCTGCCGTGCGGGGTGCTTGTACTGAACCAGGCTGATCGCATCGTCATGATCAACCCGGAAGGCCGCAGGCTTCTGGAGCTGAAGAGCGCGCATATCGAGAGCCTTCAGGCCCTCTCCGCGTTCTGCCAGATCGACTTCGTCGCGATCGGAAAAAGCTCCACCGGTCCCATCGATATCGAGCTGAGCCCCGATGGAAGGCTCGGCAATCGTTGGCTCGCGATCAGCTGCCGCCAACTCGACCCTGCGGCCGGTTCTGAAAGCCGTTCCGGCTTCGAGAACCGTCTCCAAAGTATCTGGATTCTCCGCGACATAACTGCCAATAAGCTTGCAGAGCAGGAACGCGAAACTGCCCGGCGCGCTACTGTTCTGGCAGAGATCTCAACCATCCTGGCCCACGAAATTAAGAATCCATTAGCGAGCATGGAACTTTTTGCCGGGCTCATCGAGCAAGATCCCAGCGAAGCTGCTGAGTGGATTTCTCATCTCCGCGCCGGCATCCGCACCCTTTCCGGCACAGTGAACAACGTTTTGAGCCTCAACGGCGAGTGCAAACTCCGCCTGAACTCGGTTCGCCTGGCAGCGTGCATTGAAAGTGGCGTCGAATTTGTCAGGCCCATCGCCGACCAGGCTGGAGTCTCACTTGTGTTTTCAGTAAGCGCCGTGCACCTCTCCGTGTTGGGCAACGAAGATGCCATCCGCCAAATCATTCTGAACATCCTCTGTAACGCGATTCGACATACGGCATCTGGTGGGCGCATCACGGTCTCGCTGGTCGAGAGAACGACGGCCTGGTTCAATCGCGCGGTGGTCACCATTCAGGACACGGGTTGCGGCATGCCGGACAACGTCGTCGAGCACATTTTTGACCCGGGATTCAGTGCAACCGGAGAGACTCCGGGTCTGGGCCTTGCCGTTTGCAAGCGGCTCATGGACCAGCACGGCGGAGAGATTCTGGTTTCGAGCCGGGTAAACGAAGGAACAAGTTTTGAGTTGGGGTTTCCGGTCATATGAGCACAGACGAAGCACTTTCGGTGATGGTGGTTGACGACGAACCGGGAATCCGCACCGCGTTGCGCGCAAATTTTCTGCGTCACGGCTGGCGGGTTGAAACTGCGTCGTGCGTGCGCGAGGCCGTGCGCAACGTGGAAGACCGTGACTTCGATTTGATCGTCACCGATATGCGCATGCCGGACGGCACAGGGATGGAAGTGATGCGGGCCGCGCGGAAAGCTTCGCCCGATGTCGCGGTGATCTTGCTGACCGCGCACGGTTCGGTGCCGGATGCAGTGGCTGCCATGCGCGACGGAGCGCTCGACTACCTGACCAAACCGATTCCTTTTGATCGGCTCCATTCAACGGCAGCGCAACTCGTGCACCGGGTTGCGCAAGCCCATGCACCGGCTGAGGATTTCGCATGCGGTGAAATTATCGGCCGCTCACCCCTTCTCACTCGCTCGCTGCAACGGGCACGCGCTGCCGCCAGCGCCGGCGCGGATGTATTAATTGAAGCCGAAAGTGGAACTGGCAAGGAGCTCCTCGCGCGCTATATCCACGATTCCAGCGCGCGCTGCGATAAACCGTTCATCCCCGTGAACTGCGCGGCGGTTCCCGAGGCTCTGCTCGAAAGTGAGTTGTTCGGACACGGGCGCGGAGCATTTACGGGCGCCATCGCCGCCCGGTCAGGCAAATTCGAACTCGCCGATGGCGGCACCATTCTGCTGGATGAAATCGGTGAAATGCCGCTTAACCTTCAGCCCAAGCTGCTGCGTGTTTTACAGGAGCGCGCATTCGAGCGCCTGGGTGAGGGTGAGACTGTCCAGGTTGATATCCGCGTGATTGCCACAACCAATGTTTCTCTGTCGACCATGGTCGAGCGCGGCCAGTTCCGGGCAGATCTTTATTACCGGCTCAATGTCATTCCTCTCACGTTGCCGCCTTTGCGCGAGCGCCAGGAAGACATTCCGGTTCTCGCACGCCACTTCGCCGAGAAATACGCACTGCAGCATGGTGCACCGTGCCCGCATCTTATGCCCGATTTTCTCGAGAGTCTGCAATCGCACTCCTGGCCCGGAAACATTCGCGAACTCGCTAATTTCATGCGGCGCGTCGTTACTCTCGCCGGGACAAGCACTCTTGATTCCAACTGCTTCGAGAGGGAGTTCCACGGCCACGATGGGCTAAAGGCGCCGACTCAGCCTTCTGTCAAGAAAGATCTGCCGGCCGGCACCCCGATCTGGCAGGTGGAGAAGATTCATCTCGAAAAAACGCTGGCTCTCACCGCCGGCAATCGCACACATGCCGCGGAAATGCTGGGAATCAGCCTCCGCACCATGAGGAACAAGATCCGAGAGTACGGCTTGCCGCCCAGGAGGTACGCATAGCATGTCGACAACCACGCCAATTATGCAGTTACTTCAGGGGTATCTGAAAGTGACGTCGGACCGCCAACAGATGATCGCGTCCAACATCGCCAACGTGGATACACCCGGCTATCACACAAAAGACATCAACTTCCAGACCGCGATGCGGCAGGCGACGGATGAGAACAACGACGTGCAGCTCGCGCCGGCATCGACTGAGGTCGAAGGCCTTCCCGAGCGGCCCGACGGAAACAACGTGAACATCGATCGCGAGGGCCTTTTGTTGGGAGAGGCACAACTTCAATATCAAATGGGCGTGCAACTGATTAAAGCTGAGTTTCATCGCCTGCTGACCGCGATCAAGGAAGGGAACTGATCATGGGACTGTTTGACATGTTGAACGTAAGCGCGTCAGGCCTGTCGGCGGAGCGGCAACGCGCTGAAGTGGCCTCGACGAATCTCGCTAACGCCGAAACCACGCACACCGATACCGGCGGTCCGTATGTGCGCAAGGAAGTCGTCTTCAGCGCTTCCAATCCCTCTCCATTCACCACGGTAATGAACCGGCTCGGCCGCTTCGGGCATGCGACGCCGGGAGCGGTTCAAGTATCGGGAGTCATCGAAGACCCCACAGCGCCGGTGATGCACTACGAGCCGGGAAATCCCGACGCCGACAAGAATGGAATGGTCGCCTATCCCGCAATCAATCCTGTGTCGGAGATGGTCGACATGATGGGCGCAGTCAGGGCCTATCAGTTGAACGCCTCGGCGGTGAGTGCGGCCAAACAAATGATCCAGCAGTCAATCGACATCTTGAAGACCACGTAAACGGGAGCAGCGCAATGAGCAACTTCACCATTAGTCCCATTCCGAACATGACCATTCCGGCCCCGTCTTCGCTACAGAGCGACAGCGGATTATCCGGCGGGGATAGCTTCTCGTCGGTGCTTTCAAACGCCGTGCATAGCGTTGATCAACTCCACACCTCGGCAGCTTCGCAGGTGAGCAATCTTCTGCGTGGCGGAGGCGGTGACCTGAACGACGTGATGGTTGCTGTCGAGAAAGCCGATGTTGCCTTTCAGCTGATGATGCAAGTCCGCAACAAGATCGTGAACGCCTATCAAGACATCGAGAAAATGCAATTCTAGGATTGGTAAACAATGCCAGGTTCTTCAAATGTAGTCGAACAAGTGAAGCAGTTTTGGGGGAGCCGGACAGGCCTCCAAAAAAGCCTACTTCTGGGCGGCGCAGGCGCTACAGCCCTGATGCTGACCCTGTTTGTGCGGCTCATTGCGTCGCCGGATTACAAACCGCTCTACAAAGATCTCGATCCCGCGGATGCACAGGCGCTCACCACACAGCTCGACTCGCAGAACATTCCCCACCAGGTCAGCGCCGATGGCAAAGAGGTCAGCGTACCGGCGGACAAACTCGATGCAGCGCGCGTGTTGACGGCAACGCAGGGCCAGCCGCACAGCGGGCGAATGGGATTTGAGCTCTTCGACAAAATGTCCTGGGGACAGACGGAGTTTGACGAGAAGGTCGCTTACCAGCGCGCAATGGAGGGCGAGCTCGAGCGGACCATCGGGACGCTTGCCGATGTTGAACAGGCAAGAGTCCACCTTGTAATGCCCACCGATTCAGTATTCCTCGACCGGCAGCGAAGTGCCAAGGCCTCAGTCGTTCTCCGGCTTCGTCACAATGGGCTTTCCAAGGACGCCGTCGTCGCCATATCGCGGCTGGTTTCCGGCGCGGTTGATGAATTGAAACCTGAAGACGTTTCGATTATCGATGCCGACTCCGAGAGATCTCTCGGGCTTGCTCACGACGGCCCCGGCGGCGATCAGGACGAGGAAGCAAGACTGACGAATCGCTTGATCAACACCCTGGAGCCGGTGGTAGGAACCAACGCGATCCGCGCCAGCGTGAATGTGGATTTCGATGAAGCGTCAACCGACGAGAACGACGAAAAATATGACCCCACAGTGAGTGCGCTGCTCACCATGCAGAGGACTGAAGATTCAGCCAGCAGCGCATCGATTCCTTCCGGAGTTCCAGGGACATCGAGCAATATCCCGGCTGGTAAGCCAGCTAAACCGGCTAAGCCCGCGGCCCAGGCGAACCAACAGAATAATGCCCCGGCGGCTCAAACCTCGGCAGCCAACTCAAGCCCTTCACAATCTTCCAAGACCGAGAGTGCTCAATACGGAGTCAACAAATCTGTCATTCACACGATTACTCCGGCAGGAGGAATTCGACGCATCAGCGCGGCTCTGCTCGTCGACGACACGGTCGTGAGGACAACTGACAAAAAAGGTAAGGTAACGGTCACGCGCCAGAAACGATCGCAGGACGAGCTGAATCGAATCCAGGAACTGGCTGAGGCTGCAATCGGATTTGACGCCAAGCGCGGCGACACCATCAGCGTGCAGAACCTCTCATTCGATAGTGACTCGGCAGACGGTGATCTGCCGGCTCCGAACCTGGCCTCTGAAGTTCAAAAAACGGTCTCCGATTATGCGTCGCTTTTGCGTCCGTTGTCGCTCCTTGTTCTGTTTCTGCTGGCCTACTTCCTGGTGATTCGGCCCGTTCAGAAGCAAGCACTTCGTCAGGGCGAACTGACTGCGGGGCTGCAGCCGGCTCTCGCGGCCGCCAACGTACAGGGACTGTCTGCGGATCCGACGGAAGCAATTGACATGGGCAGACGAGCCGCGCAACTCAAGGCACAATCGTCCGAACTGGCGAAACAGCATCCTGCCGACACGGCGCGTGCGATGCAAGCCTGGATGCGTGAGGAGCCGTCATGAGCGCGAACACTCAGTCATCCTTCGGTGGCGCGCGCAAAGCGGCAATTCTGCTAGCGGTTCTCAACGATGCAGAGGCAGTGCCAGTTCTCCGCAGCTTGCCGCCGTTAGACCTGGAGCGTGTCACGGAAGAGTTGGCAAACCTGCCGAGGATTCCTGCTGAGCTCACTCTCCAGGTGCTCGAGGAATACAGGCAGATGATGGCGGCCAGGGGTTCCACAACCATGGGTGGCCGGGACGTTGCGGTTCGTCTGCTGGTGAAGGCCTTCGGTGAAAACGGCGCCGAGAGTATGGTGCAGCGCCTAAATAGCCCGAAGGATAACGCCCCGCTCAATCTTGATGCGCTGCAGAAATCGGAACCACAGCAAGTTGCAAGGTTTCTTGCCGGCGAGCACGCCCAAACTAAAGCTTTCCTGCTTGGGCATCTTGAACCGAAGCAGGCATCGGCGCTGCTCATGCAACTCGAGCCGGATGACCGCATCGATTGCGTCAAACGCATGGCTACGATGGGTCAGTTTTCTCCCGAGGCTGCGGCCAAGGCTTCCCAGGTGATCAACCGGCGTTTCAGTTCCGCCGGGAAACCCGCAAAGCGCGCCGACACCGGTCTCAAGACCCTGGTTGACTTGTTGAATCAACTGGCGCCAACTGCCGCGAAGGAAATTCTGGAAACCATCGAATCTACAGAACCAGCGCTAGCCACCGGTATCCGCGATCTTATGTTCACATTCGAGAACTTTCTTGACGTGTCCGAACCCGACATGCGTGAACTGATCACGATGGTCGATAAAAAGATTCTGGCAACCGCCTTGAAGGGCGCTAGTGAAGAACTGCGGACTCATATCTACAAAACGATGTCGTCTCGCGCCGTTGAGATGATGAAGGAAGATTCTGAGATGATGGGGCCGGTTCGGGGCAAGGATGTTGCCAAAGCGCAGAGTGAAATGATTGCCATCGCTCGAAAACTTGAAGCCGAAGGCCGGATGGCACTTCGCAGCCAGGGAGAAGATGAGTATGTCGTCTAACGCGGAATGTCGAATTCCGGTAACCACGCTGCAATACCGCGAGATTTCCTCTGGCGTCGTGCTAGGCGACGAAGATCCACTTCTGGGCGGACTTCAGAGCGATCTCGAATTCGGCGGCCGGCGTAAAGACCTGCAGTTGACGCATGGGGAGCTCGCCGAACGGATCGCACAAGAACGGGCGGAAGCAATTTGCGAAATGGAGCAAAAACTGCGCGTTGAGTACGAACGAAAGCTGCTGGCAGCGCGCGCTCCAATCTCAGCGGCAGTTGCCAAATTTGATGCGGAACGAGACAAATACTTCGGCCGGGTTGAAGCAGAAGTCGTTCAACTATCGCTTGCCATCGCAGCCAAGATCCTGCATCGCGAAGCGCAGGTCGATCAGATGCTGGTGGCGTCGCTGGTTCGCGTGGCCATGGAAAACATGCGTGAAGGATCGAATGTGACCATTCGCGTTGGGCCCGGTAAGGGCGAATCCTGGAAGCGTTACTTTGCCAGCGTTACCGGCGCAACGCGTGTTGAAGTGGTTGAGGATGCTGAATTGAACGACCAGGACTGCATCGCCGAAACCGAACTCGGGTCCGCAAATTTCAGCCTGGAAAAACAATTGAAGGAAGTTGAGCAGGGCTTCTTCGATCTGCTCGCAGTGAGGCCCGCCAGCGCATGAGCCATCCCTTGCTTTCTCCGTACACGCATTTTCTCCGCGCAGGTTCGACTCTGCGATGGCGCGGGCGTGTCAATCAGGTAGTGGGCAATCTGATTGAATCGGATGGACCCTACTGCTCGGTGGGGGAGTCTTGCGAGATTGTCGGTCACGGTCGAACCTATGCCGGCGAAATTATCGGCTTCCGGCAATCCACAATGTTGGCGATGACCTCCGACGAGCCCCAGGGGATTCGCTACGGCGATCAAATTATGACGTGGGGCGCGCGTCCGTCCATTCGCGTTGGCCCGGAGATGTTAGGCCGTGTGATCGACGCCAGCGGAAATCCGCTGGATTCGCTGCCCGATTACCGCGCAAACCACGCAGCGACTCTCGATGGCTCTGCGCCGCTGCCGCTTGAGCGAGTTACTATTCGTGAGCCGCTGAGTTGCGGTATCCGCGCTATTGATGCATTCCTCACATGCGGAAGAGGGCAGCGCGTTGGTGTCTTCGGTGGAAGCGGCGTCGGCAAAAGCACGTTGATCGGCATGATGGTCAGAGGAACGGCCGCGGACATGACCGTATTGGCCCTTGTGGGTGAGCGCGGGCGCGAAGTGGGAGAATTTCTTGAAGTTCTCGGCCCTGAGGGGCTGCGTCGCGCGGTTGTGGTTGTTTCCACTTCCGATCAATCGCCGCTGCTCCGGATTCGTGCAGCATTGGCCGCCACTGCAGTCGCTGAGTATTTTGCAGCCCTCGGCAAGAACGTTCTATTGATTGTCGACTCGCTTACGCGTTTTGCCATGGCGCAGCGCGAAATCGGACTCGCCGCCGGCGAACCTCCGACCGCAAAAGGCTACACCCCCTCAGTGTTGAATAAGCTGGCCCGGTTGGTCGAGCGCGCCGGGAACTTTTCGCAGGGCAGCATTACCGCCTTCTATACCGTGCTGATGGAAGGCGACGACCAACAGGATCCGGTGGTGGATACAGTGCGATCGCTGCTCGACGGTCACGTCCTCCTCGATCGCAATCTGGCGTTTCGCAATCACTATCCGCCGATATCGATCCTCGATAGCGTCAGCCGACTCATGACGAACATGGTCACAGATCAGCATCTTGAGAAAGCCATTACGATTCGATCGCTGATCGATGTCTATCAACGATCCGAGGATCTGATTCGCATTGGCGCGTACCAGAAGGGTTCTGACCCTTTACTGGATAAGGCCATCGAAGCACTGCCGTCAATCAACAGCTTCCTGAAACAGAAGCCCGATGAATTCAACACACTGGAAGAGACCATTCAAAAGTTGATTGCGCTTCCTGCCTAGGCGCGGGACCGATTTCTGGAAAGGAGTCTGCGTGGCATTTCGCTTTCCACTGGCTTCGGTTCTTCGTCTCAGAACGAGTATTGAGAGGCGCGCGGAAATGTCACTGAAGGCTACTCAACTTGAAGTCGCCCGCGCTCGCCGCAGGATCGATGAACTAACTGACGAAATGGCAAAAGCGTGCCAGGACCGGGAGAAGACCTTGCGGATTTCGACCCCGGCAAATCGCCTGCTGGCGATGCAGCTCGAGATCAATGCCGCCATCGAAGCGAAGCAGATTCTCTTCGACACTCTCCAAACCCTGAAGCTGCAGCGAGACACCCAGATGAAGGTTTACCAGACCGCTCACAACGGCCGCCAGGTGCTTACCGATCTGCGGGCGCAGTACAGAGATTTGTATGAACAGGAAGAACTGCGTAGACAGCAGAAACAAGTCGATGACATTTTTGCATCTCGATGGCTGCGCAGTTAGTACGATGTAAGCTTGTTTTCTCTCCCGCCCGCGACAATCGTCGCGGGCTTTTTTCTGACATGCTCTTTTGGCGCGCTGCCGATTGCCCACTGGGCAACGCTTGCCCATCATGATCGGCAAGCGTTGCCGAGTTTGCTGCCTGGAGCCACGCGACGCAATCTTCGCGATCTCTTCAACGCGAACAAAAAAAGCCACTTACGGGCGATAAAGTCAAAATTAGTTTTTGCTGATCTCTGGCCTGCCACGTGCAATGAACAGGGCGTGCGAATTTCGCTCAAACCCGTGAATAGCAATACCGCCTCGAACCAGGCAGCAGCTACGAAAGCTACGGGACAGTCATTCCTCGATACGCTTGCGCAGACTTCGAGCAGTGCGGCGAACAAGTCGGCGTTCGCGGTGGCCGCTTCAAGGGGTTCATCGAGCGACACTCCAGATCGAGGCAGCGAAGACCAGGCATCGGGACAGCAGATCGCCACATCCGAGAATGGCGCTGACGCACAAGCGATCACAACCGCTGCCAGCTCGATTCGAAATTCTGCAGCAGTGATTGGGAGCGAGCAGAATCAGGATGCAGATCCCAGCCTGCCAACGTTGACGATCGGTTGGCTGGCGTCTTCGGCCCATTCGCAGCCACAGTCAAAAGCGTCTCAGCCCGCTGAAAAGCAGGCCACGGATTCCACCCAGCAAGCCGGCGATCAGGGTGCGGCGAAACAGCTCGTCGTCAGTGTACCTGCTGTCGCTCTGTCAGCAGTCTCCATAGGCCGCTCCTTGCAAGGTGAGGCAGCTTCTCCGAACCAGCAAACCTTTGCCACGGCTCTGGGGTCGAACGCGAACTCCACTGAGCAGGCCGGAAGTGACGGAGCCGGTGCCAGCCAAAGCTCAGTGCCCACGTCTACCTCGCCCGCAACCACAGATCTTTCAGAAGCAATCGCGGCCGGGTTGATTGGGCAGTCTGCTTTTGCAATAGGAAGCACCTTCTCGCAAAGCATGATTCTGTCCAAGGGCGACGCCACCGGCACGTCGACTGACAAGGCATCGCAATTCAAAAGCAGTGGCGCAACATTCTCGGCGAATTTGGGCGATACGAGTGCATCGAAGGTCTCTTCGACTCAGGATTCGATCGCAGCCGACCACTCCGCTCAGAATGCAAACCCATTGCTCCAACATGCGCAGGGAGATTCCTCCGCTGCAACGCCACTCGCTGTCAAGCCGCTGGAGGCCACGGTCACACAAACCGTTCCAGCCTCGAATCACACTGCCTCCGTTTCGTCCGCCCAACCTCATGCCGCATCGAGCGCGAGCGATACACCGACCAAGGCGCAGGACTCAGCAGATGCCGCGGCGGAACAGTTGGAACGAGCCGGCACCGGCGCAGCCGCTGGCATCAGCACAGCCCGGCTGATTCAAACCATGGGCGAGTCGGAGATGCGTGTCGGAATGCGTTCGGCAGAATTCGGAGACATCTCGATCCGTACTTCAGTTTCACAGCAGCAGTTGACGGCGCAGATCAGCGTGGACCATAGCGAGCTGGGCAACGCGATTTCGGCCCATTTGCCTTCGCTCGTAAGCAAGCTTGGAAGCGATTTCGGCCTGCACGCATCGATCGAAGTAAATCAACTCGGCGGTTCTGCTACCGGCGGAAATGGGCAGTCGTCGCACCAGAACCACAAGATGACCTCGCAATCGGTACCGCCAGATTCCTTGGCGCTGCAAGCAGACGGCGATCCGATAATTTTGCCGCGCGAATCGCGCGATTTTTCAAGACTCGATATCAGGGCCTAAGAAGAAACGATTTTACGAAGGGGATTTCAGATGAACATTCAAGGTATCAGCCCGTTAATAGCAGCTCCGCAGCTTGGCCAAAGCGCGACCAACAAGGCGGCTGCGACGAATTCGGCCAGTTCGTCTTCGTCGAGCACCTCCAACCTGGGCTTGTCATCATCGAGCCTTGAGTCCACTTTTCTCAACCTGCTGGTAACCGAGTTGCAGAATCAGGATCCGACGCAACCGGTGGACCCGACAGCAATGGTTGGTCAGATGGTTTCGCTCAACCAGTTGGATCAACTGATCTCGATCAATCAGACATTGTCGAACATGTCGACAACAAGCTCCACGGCGGGCTCAACGTCGGCTACGGGTCAGGCGGCTCAGCAGGCGGCAACCAATGCGGCGAGCACGACTGCGGCGACTGGCGCGACCTCGGCGACTAGCCCGACGCGCGCGCTAGCCAGCGCTCAACTTCCAGCGACCTCGAGCCCCGCCGCGAGCAACGCGGGGCTCATGAATCTTTACGGTAGTTACATTGTGCCCGGTGCATCCACAAATTCCATGTACTCAGGAGTGCGTTAAATGTCAGCCTTTTCGATTCCTCTTTCAGGCCTCATGGCGACCTCTCAGTCGCTGAATTCGATCGCCAACAACCTCGCCAATCTGAATACCGATGGCTACAAGAATCAGACGCTCGATTTTGCCAGCGTCTTTAACCAGATGCAGGGAACGTCGGGGAACGGCGACCCAATCCAGGTAGGAGACGGCGTCCAGGTAGCCGGGGCGGTCGCTAATTTCACGAACGGCAACGTCGATTCGACGGGCGTCTCTTCCAACATGGCCCTGCAGGGCAATGGCTTTTTCGTTGTGCAGAATGGCAGCGGCGCTGACTACACCCGCGACGGTGACTTCACAGTGAATTCTCAGGGGCAGCTCTGCACCGAGGGAGGTCAGCTTGTGTTGGGATACCCGGCAGTCAACGGCGTGGTTCAATCCGGCGCGGCCCTTGCTCCCATCACGGTCAACCAGGCGAATAACATACCTGCTGTGGCGACGACGAGTTTCCAGATGACCACCAACCTGGATGCGACTGCGACTGTCGGCACAACCTACAGCGCGCCCATGACGGTATACGATTCGCTGGGGCAATCGCACGATCTCACCATCAATTACACCAACACCGCTCCCAACACCTGGAGCTACAGCGTTACGCTGCCTGCGGCCGATACCGGCGGCACCGGCAACCCGACAACGGTCGCCAGCGGTACATTGGACTTCAACTCTTCGGGCGTGCTCACTTCTCCGTCCGGGACCGTCCCTGGTATCACAATCTCAGGACTTGCCGATGATGCGGCCACGATGAAGCTGACCTGGAATTTAGACGGCAGCGGCGGGACATCTGCAATCACCCAGCAAGCGGCGGCCAGCGCAACCAGCGAGACAACTCAGAATGGATATGCAAGCGGCACGCTCAGCAGTTACTCAGTTCTCGCCGATGGAACGGTGCAGGGGCAATTCAGCAATCAACAAACCCTGGCGCTAGGCCAGGTAGCGGTCGCGAGCTTTGCCAACAACCAGGGCCTCACCCAAACTGCAAACAATGACTATCAGGCTACGTTCGCGTCGGGTGCTCCCGTTGTGGGACAGGCCGGCCAGGGCGGCAATGGCACCATCACAGGGGACTCAGTCGAACAGTCGAATGTAAATCTCTCCACCGAATTCGCAAACTTGATCGTGGCGCAGCAAGGATATGAGGCGAATGCCAAGGTCCTCACCACCCTTGATCAGGTATCCCAGGCCACTCTACAGGTGATCTCGTAGACTCTGGGTTTGTTGGGTAGTCATTAAGTTACGATTAGAGACTTTTCCAGGCAAAGTTTCCTGATGCATGGAAAGGTACCGGGCCGTGCCGGCTCTCATGGCTGTCTCACCAGCCAAGGGCCGGCACGCCGGTGCCTATTTGCGTTCAAATAATTTAGATCCATAGATTTACTCGAAAAGCCTCATCCCGCCGCGGATTCTCCGCCTCGACTCCAATTCCGGCGTCTCAATTGCTTTGACATTTGTGGAATAGCTCGGTCCATGCTGTCTGTCCAAGACCGCCTCCCATCGCCCATTGCCCACCGCGCGGGCTTTTTTCTGGCAAAGGGCCCTGGGGCAAGGATCCAGCACTCACGAGGTTTTATGAGCGCAGTTGTTCAAGAACTGAATTCCAATTCGACTCAGCCCATCGCCGTGGATACGCCTCAGGGCGCGCTGGATTCGCTCGATAGCTTGCCATGGTTGCCATTCACACTTTCCGTTGAAATCCCGGTGGTGCGGTTTACCATCGGCGACCTCCTCGGCTTAAGAATGGGCTCAATTGTGGAGACAGGTTGCCACCAGACGAGCGACCTGCCGCTGCGTGCCAATGGACTGCTCATCGGTTGGACCGAATTTGAAGTGGTTGGCGACCGTCTAGCCGTACGTATCACGGAGCAAATATGAATCCTTCTACCTTAAGGCAAAACTCTTACTCGAATTCTTCGCGCACTGCGTCAGCCTACGAGACGTATGAACGGCCGATTCCGCCCGCGCCTGGCCGCCCGCTTGGGCGTGGCAGAGACTACCGGCCTGAGCTCCTTTCTGTTCCGGTTTCCCGCGCCGCGACTCGCCGTGTGCCACCTCAAGAACCCGAGGAGTTCTATCCTGTGATGCCGCCGCTCGCCCGCGTCACGACTCGAGTGGCGCCGCCTCCGGAACCCGAAGAAATTAAGTCGGAATTGCAGACGCTTGCCTCCGCCACCAATCGACTTGTGCCACCTCCAGAGCCCGAAGAATTTAACCCGGAGATGCCGCGCCAAGGTTTACTTGGAAGCCTCTTCTTCTGGCTCCGCGGCGGCAAACCAGCACGCAAACAACTTCGCCTGGTAGAAACGGTTCCCCTGGGCGAAAAGCGCTTCGTGGCAATCATCCATGCCCAGGGGCGCAAGTACCTGGTGGGCGGCGGTACCTCCGGTGTGGCTCTCCTTACCAGTCTTGATGAACCCGCGTCGCAATCCAACTCCATCGCTGCCTTGGCAAAACCGGTTGAGGTAGCAGGATGAGTTTTGCGAGGGGCAATGCACGGGCTGCCGCACTTGGTCTGCTTTCACTGGCGTTTGTTGTGCCGGTGATTGCGCAAGGGCGCCCGGCTGCTCCTCCGGCTCCAGCTTCAACTCCAGCCACTAACCCCTCGTCGACGAATCAGCCGACGACCTTGATCGCGCAAGCGTTGCCGCCAGCGTCCGGCAACGGAGTCCCCTCTCCGAATGGCGCCAACAACCCGGCGAGCGCGCCCACTCCAGTGGCCGCGCTCGTGCCTCCTGTAACTCCAGGGAGCGCACCTCCGGCGTCCGCCCCCGCCGTTCCCGCCGCTAATCCGTCTGGAACGTACAGCGACGTTCCGTCGCCTGCGCCTGCGCAGCCTCAAATCGTCAACAACGGCATTCCTAATCAGCCGGCAGCCAACAATGGCTTCTTGCAGATTCAGGGAATGCAAGGTGAATCGGTTCCGTGGTCGATCGTGGTAATCCTCACGGTACTCACGCTGATTCCCTCCATTCTCCTGTGCATCACGCCCTTCGCGCGGCTTCTCATCGTGTTCCACTTTCTGCGCCAGGCCCTGGGACTGCAGACCACGCCATCCAACCAGACACTGATCGGGCTCTCGCTCATCCTCACGTTCTTTCTCATGCAGCCCGTTGGCCAGCAGATCTACGAAACCGCAATTGTTCCCATGCAGGCAGGCAAGATTACCGCGATCGAAGCGCTAGGCCGCGGCGAGGAGCCGATGCGCAAATTCATGTCGCATTATGTGCGCGAAAAGGATGTAGCGCTTTTCATTGAACTTGCAAAAGAACCCAAGCCGGCGAGTATTGACGACGTTTCCATGCGCGTACTCGTGCCTGCCTACATTCTGTCTGAGTTGAAAGCCGGATTCCAGATCGGCACGATTTTGTTTCTACCATTCTTGATTGTCGACATGGTCGTTGCTTCAATCACCACTTCGGTAGGCATGCTGCAGTTGCCGCCTGTCGTCATCTCCACACCGCTCAAGCTGCTGCTATTTCTCATGGTGGATGGCTGGCACCTGTTGATCAGTTCTTTGATGAGGAGTTTTAACTGACTTTATGGATGTCGATCAAGTTGTGTTACTCGGCCGCATGACGTTGCAGGAAGTAGTCGTCCTGGCCGGCCCAATTCTGGCTATCGCGATCGTGGTCTCGCTCGCTGTGAACATCGCGCAGGTGCTCACATCGCTCCAGGACATGACGGTCTCGACCGTCGCGCGATTGATGGCTACGGGCGGCGCATTGTTCCTGCTCATGCCCTGGATGTGGCGGCATCTTGCCGCATTTACGCTTTCAACGTTTTCTGACTTTCGTGTGTACTTGAAATGATCGAGATTCCTCTCATTGCGATCATCAGCGGCGCCCTCACAATCGGAGTGCGTCTATCCGGGCTCATGCTCTTCGCGCCGTTTTTCGGCAGCATGGTCATTCCTGTCCGGATCAAGGCGGCTCTGGTTCTCGCCCTGACGTTCGCCCTGTATCCAGTGTTTGGCAGCCAGGTTGGACCGCACACTCTGGCGCAGTGGCCGCTGCTGATCTTCAATGAATTTCTGGTCGGCGTCGGGATGGGAATCGCCACCAATGTGGTGTTCGAGGCAATTCAACTCACCGGCTCGGTGCTCGGCATTCAAATGGGATACTCACTCGTCAACATCCTCGATCCGCAGAGCCAGGTCGACACACCGGTTGTCGCCATGTTTTATCAGTGCATCGCCATGCTGCTCTTTCTGGGGATGGACGTTCACCTGTGGCTGCTGCGCGCGGTGGGCAACAGTTTTCGCTATGTTCCACCGGGTACGGCGCACATCAGCAGCCTCTTCACCACCGCAGTTCTCCGCACCGTTGGCGAGATGTTCGGGCTGGGCGTGCAGATTGCCGCACCGGTGCTTTCTGCCACGCTTGCGGCCGACATTATCCTCGGGCTCCTGGGAAAGGCGTCGCCGAATATGCCTCTCATGTTGATGGGGCCGGCAATCAAGAGCTTGATCGGTATCTGCATATTGATTGCAACACTCAAGTATTGGCCCGATCTTTTCCGCCATTTATTTACCGCCGCGGTGGCAAATGGCGAACAAATGTTTCATCTGGCGAGTTGAACTTAGATGGCTGATTCAAACAAGACCGAACAAGCAACACCGCGACAAAGGCAGAAAGCCAGGGAGCGCGGCCAGGTCACGCGCTCGCGTGAACTCAGCAGCGCGCTTTCCATGTCTGCCATCGCCGGCGTTCTGTTTCTCATCGGTCGCGGAGCCATCCCTCATTGGACACACTACTTCCGCAACATGCTTGAACTTGCATCTTCGGAGTCCATTGAGCCGGGAGGCCCCGTTCTCTATTGGACAACGCTCGAAGTTCTGCGCTGGATTGTGCCCATTCTCGCTTGCGGCTTTGCAGTTTCGCTGGCTTGCGGTTTGGCGCAGGGCGG
>Ga0187851_10001235_pt1 | contig 24666 bp, 32 predicted proteins | sample June2016WEW_6_10_FD_132997 | JGI IMG/M metagenome (GOLD analysis project Ga0187851, IMG submission 132997) | Peatland microbial communities from SPRUCE experiment site at the Marcell Experimental Forest, Minnesota, USA - June2016WEW_6_10 | ecosystem: Environmental > Terrestrial > Soil >...
CAGTACCCCGCTCAACCACGTATCACTTAAAGGTGATGTTAGTCCAGACTGGGTAGCAAAATTAAGTGTTAGTGTTGAAGAACTATAAGCTAAACCAACTGTAAGGGGGATTACATACGGACTTACAGGTATTGTTGTAGTGAGGGGAAATACAACGTTTGCAGATGATAGATAATAAGCATTTGGCTGGACAGCTGATGCGGACGTTATGTTCATAGCTGCCGTAGTATTATTACCGTCAGATATGCATGAAAAAAATAAAGTTACTTGTGGACCAGAAATCAAATATCTAATATTAAAATTGCTGAGGTTTGTTCCCGACGCATTACCGGATAAGCTTGTAAATAGTCCCGTTACATCTGTAGCGAGATTGATTTGGCTGGCTATTCCATCTGCATAAGGTCCATTTCCCGGGGCATAGCTAGCATTACCACCAATATGCTTAATTCCCCACGTAGTGTTTCCATTTATTGTGGTGGAATCTTGATATATTGTATTTAAAAAAGTTGGTCCTAAAATAGTTCCTGACGTAAAATTTGTTTCTGCCATAATTATTAACTCCCTGTATATCCACTATAAGGTTGTCCAGACCCCGGTATATACCAATGAGGGGTTCCAGATCCACCATATAGGGTACTCCCCGGATAATGTGTACCTGACGTGTTATTGTAAAAATCATATCTCACCCATGCCGGGCAAGTTTGTACTATATAGTTCTCAATAAAATCTATTCCTATTGCTCCTGATCCAATATTGTTTACTGATTGCACGTTTACAATCCATCGATTAGATGCATCATAAACAGCAGAGTTTAAAGCCGTGGCATAAAATGATGCTGGTAAAGCAGGCCATATAGGACCACCAGGATGAGGACCTGGATAAACTTCATTATTATTTACATAAAAAAATGGAGTTTGATTTTCATATAAGTAAACATTCCAACCCCAAAGCGTCCCAGGGTACTCTCCTACATTTGATAGCATAACCCAACAAGCATTATTTGATGGATCGGTGGAATTTCTTAACGACACTATTTCGTACTCGGTCTGATTATATGGCTGGACAGGGCCTTGTCCACCAAAATATCCCGGGGCGTATGGCAGCATCGATACTTGACCCCTATATGCATTTTTGGTTAAATTATAAACCAAATAACTTTCCATAGCAGATGGATTTAAATAGGTACTATCTGGCCCCGACGTCGATGCGTCGGACGGTAACGTGTATGGAACAAATGCATTGACATAATCGTGTAAATATAAACCGTCCCCGCTATATCCATATGCTAAAGGTGTGTGTTCCGCTATATCTGATAATATAGTTGAATCAACTGCATCAAACTGAGACCCTATAATACCCCAGTTTGAGGAGAAGTCCCCAGCCATATTTGCCTGAGGATGTATTTGCATCATTTCGTTATATGCAGACATATTAACCTATGGTTGTATTTATAGTTATAGTTCCGAGGCGAATTGCATGCCCAAAAGGTGGCTGCATAAAAGTTCCATCAAAGGATCCAGAACTGGAAAAAGTCCCGTCAGGACCCGCAATATAAGATGTAGTAGCGGAACTTGCCCCGTCCTGTGCACAAATTGATAAAAGATTAAAGCCAGATAATTTTTGTCCTACACCAAGGGACTCAAAATATGCTTGTATATCGGATGACATTTGTCCAATATTAGCCGTAACTGGACTTACAGTCAAAATAACATTTGTAATATCAAGGGTTTCCATCATCACAACATTATTATTAGCTGTTAATGGACGTCTAATATTTATATAATTATTAGTTACGTTTGATAAAGCTGCTGTTGCTGGATAATAATTACTGGATTGAGTTAATATAGTTTCATCGTTTGGTTCCAACCACACAAACACTGATCCCGGTGGACAAGTGTTACTAGGTGATGTAGGATATGATGGAGTAGATAATTGTACATCAGCTATATAAAACGAGTTTGGATCGTTAATTATACCAGCAGCGTGTTGAATGGTATGAGTTCCAGTGCCTTGATTTGTAATTAAAACAGCATTTTGGTTTTGTGGGTCTGAATGTATAAAAACTAACCACGCATAAGCACCACTACCGGTTGGCTGTACATAATTACACGTCACATAATAAGTTGTTCCTACAACAAGGGGGGAGGGTAAAGTTCCAGTAGTTGTAAACTGTACTGGATCTCCTGCGTTACCATATGGAGAGGCTCCGGCCCATCCCAGAGGGTTATATTGTTGTCCATTAGGCTGCAAAACACTTCCCAATTGTATACTATTTTTATACAAATTTCCTGCCGCATTAGTATTTACTTGCCCGGGAAGAAAAGGTTCTGCCAGATTAGCTGGAATTGGTGTTGTTGATGTTACTGCATTAAGAGCCCATTGTGTATAATCATTTATATTTCCACCTGATGCTGGCTGTAGTAAAGCAGCCGCTACACGAGCTGTATAAGCCTGATCTGATTCCCCTGTTTGTCGAGGTAGACCAAAGGCATTTCCCCATTGATCAGCATATGTCCCAGTCGCTGTACCAGGTATAGCATTTAGATTTGCATTATCTATATATACCTGTTGATTGTAAATTTGTGCAGCAATTACCGATGCAGTTATAAAAGGTTGTGACCCTATACCTGTATCTGGGGCTGGATCTAAATTAGCATAATCCGTTAAGATTTCATTAAGTATTGTATCAAAATTTTGTGCCATATTATGGTCCTACATAAATCCACGTTGAAGTACCTGAGGCCACCGATTGTGCAAATTGATATTGTAAAGTTACACCATTTGCTTGGGTGACTGATATTGTTAAATCATATCTATAAGAAGAATAAGGGTCTACTGAGGCTTGGGCTGTTATAGCTGTTGCCATTCCAGCCTGGATAATCCATTGTAAACAGTCTACAGCATATTGCTGTAACAACAGCAAATTAGCTTTAGTAACTGTTTTAACTTTAAATAATTGTGAACCAAAATCTAAATTCTGAAAGAAAGTTCCTTGACGAATATTAAGGCTTGTCCCTATATCCGTGGTCAAGTCCGTGTTCTTGTTCCATGTCATATATCCCTGTGGATATGCAATGCTATATTGTACTTGATAATCCATTTTACTGGCTCGTTAAAACTGATGTTGTAAATGGTTGATAAGGTTGTGGTATTATTGGGTGTCCTAAAGTAGATAGCGCTGCCATAACAGCCTCTACAAAATAAGATGTTGCTAAGGGCGTGGCAAAAGGTGATGTTGATGGTCCTTGATCCTCTGTTAGCTCTCGCCCCATTTGTATTGTTGCTTCCGTACTATCAATTATAAAACTTGCCCCTTCATTAGCCGTTTGTATAAATATTCCCCCACCATCCGAAACTGTAATTGTTGCTCCTCCTGCGTATATCATTACAACTGCATTATTTTTTATGAGAGGATTTGGCATATTAGCTAGCCTGTTTTTTCCTTGGAGCCATATCCACGATTGAGTGTCACTATCAGTCCCATCATTATAAATAGACACATCACCAACCTGCATTCCATTTCCTGACAACTGGTCGTTAAAAATCAAATTTGGAATAATTCCATCATTTTCTGCCACGGACCACGTGCAATTTCCAAAATTTAATGCTACTTTTTCCACCCCTGCTGGAGGTATCGATTTAAAACCATAATGTTGATTTTGTTTCTCCACTAAAATTTGATCAGGGCCTTTTCCTTGGTCCCCCGCGTCGGCATTTCCTAACCCAGAAGTTTTATTATAAATAGTTCCTGTAGTTTGTATAGGGGCTACTTGAGTGGTTTTTATCACATTTATATTACTCATTTTATGGTTCTTCCTTTATTTCTGGATCTGCACTTCTAAACTCTGCATTTTGACTTGGATACATTTGATGTGAGGGAGAGGTTTGATTTACCACCGTTACATCAGATGGAGCTGATGTGAATGGGGGTGGAGGAGCCGGAATAATATTAGGTGTGTTAAATATTAACTTTTCTTCTTTTTTACCTTGTTCTATTGGTGGACTTGGCATATACTGACCAGGTTTTAAATAACCTCTAAAATTATTTGCAGATGTATAATCACTTATAATAAGTTTCATTTCTGTAGTTTGTCCCTCGGTCTTTGATCCTCTGTAAACTACTTCTGAAACAAAATAATTTGTATTAAGTTGTATATAATCATCATTTATAAATGCTAATCTTTTAGGAAGATAAGGTGTATTACCACCATAATTTAAATTTTTAGTACTATGACCTTCCAAAGTATATTCTATTTTATATAAATTTCGCATTTGATTAATCATTATATTATTTAATATTTGTAGCCTATCTTTTGGACTATTCCAAATATTAAGATCCATTCCGCTTTCTATATGAGTTTTAAATTTGGGGAGTCCTTGAAAACCTATGTTTTTAATCTGTACATCAAAAGATCCCGGATTATCTGTGTATGTGGCTATTCCTTCTTCTTTTAAATAGCTTTTGGCCGTATTATTTTTTATGCCATAAACTTCTTCGTTGGTCGCTGCTCCTGCTTCTGATTCATTTTTTCCAGTGCCATATAACTCGTTCTCGGTTGCTGCCCCTGGAATATCTGGAGTCTCCTCGTTCATCGTATTTCCCAGTAATTTTATAAACATACAAAAATCTTTTATGTCTTCTGAAAAATTAAAATTTTTAACGTTGTTTGTTTGAGCTCCAACAGGATCTAAATCCCTTCTTTTATTTTGTATTAAATAATTTATGTCTAATACAGGCTCATATAATTTTGATATAGTTAGGGTAAGTGTTTCGTCGGGTTTGTGTTGAATTATTAAACCCATTTGGTTTGTGCATTTTGTTAAAAAATCGTATAATGATTCCCCGAGACTAGATTTTATTAAACTGAACTTAAAATTTAATAAAACATTTTCAACTTCAGTATATGCTTCTAGGGTCTCTCGTGGCAATTCAATTTTAAAATGATAGTCCGAATTTTGAATTTGAAAAAGACTACTATAATCAGTTATTGCCCCTTGAAATATATTTAAAAAAGCTGGATCTTTTCCTTGACGAATAGGCTTTCTGGATTGATCCCAACTCCATATTGAATTAACCTGATTATTATCATTTAGGAAATCTACTAAAATTCCAGTATGGTTCTCAGGATTATAAAAATAACCAGAATAATTTTTTTCTGTTATAACAGAATTAGATGTTAAAATAAGTAATAAATCCCGACCTTCAATAATTTTTTTTATACCTGAATGTTTATCCCCACTAACGCTAAACTTTTCTATGTGTCCATATTGTACTGATTTTCCATTTATAATCCATTGATATGTATGAATATCATTTGCTAAATATATATAATAGTTTTGGTGCATCTCAGCAGAAAAATAATCTGGACCCTCAAATAAGCAAGTTTCTATAGAGTAGTTTTTTACAAATTTAGTTACATCAATATTATCAATCAGTAGTTGTACTGTGTCTGGAAGAGCTATATTAGGCATAAACGGTTATAGGTCCCACAACATTATTAGGGTCAAGGATTTGAGGATTTAGAGCTAAGATTCTTTCAGCGTTTTTATAGCTTTGTCCTAAAGCCATAAGTATAGACTGTATAGGTTGTTGAGAAACATTTATAGTTTTGGTTGTAAACAACTGAAATTGAATTTGATTAATATAACTTTGCAAATTTCTTAAACCAGTTCTAAGCTGATAATCGCTCGGATTAAGCTGTATTGCTATATTTACATAGGTTCTAAGCTGATTCATTGATTGTGCCAATTGTGCTTGTGTCATAACACTAGTAGTAATATCAATATCATTTATCAAATTTCCAGCCGAATCAAAAGATGGATTATCCAAATTACTAACTACGTTTTGTCTGAGGTTTGTATCTGTTGAAACAATTGGACCAAAAGTTGAAATTAAATTACTGGCAGAATAATCCGCCCACGCAGAACTAAGTATAGGTGCTGATGGGCCCTGAAATATTTGTCCAATTCTCTGAAAAGAACTAATTGCAGCTCCTATATAAGAACTAGAAGATAATGGAGTTAAAGTTGCTTGTATTTTTTGTAAACCACCATTAAAAACATTTAAAATAAGAGTTGGTAAAGAAACAATATTATTTACCGAAGACGTTATAGTACCAAAAGGATTTGTTAAATCATTTATAAGAGCATTAAAAGCATTTAAATTACTATCTAAAGAAGCCGCAAAAACTCTTATATTATTTGCTGCACTTCCTAGAGCTGAAGAAATAGGTTGATTAATGTTAAATGTTGATTCCAATATGTTTCCAAAGCCAGATGATATAATATCTGAGGTCATTTGTTCTGATACTGATAAAGCAGCATCCCACGCTTGAGCATTTCCAAAAGAAGCAGGGACAGCCCCATTTTTTATGGTTATTAAATCTTCTACTAGTACAACCTCCACCTCAACATAATTTTGTCTATCATCATGTAAAACGTGAAAACTTTCTACACGAACATTTAATGAACCATATTTAGGATGCGAGAAAACATGCGTTGTTTCGTTGGATAAAAGATCTAAAAAATTTAAATGTTCCGAGTATACAAAATCATCTAAAGGTCGTGTATTAGAATCAGACAAAGCTCCATACCAATAAGTTTTAAATTTTATTGTTCTGGGATGAGAGCCCATATCAACTAATAGAGCCCCATCTCTACCAATAAACTCATGCTTCACAAGAGAAAAATCTTGTGAATCCTCTATATCCAAAATGGATAAATTAATATAATCTAGTTGACAGGGAATTTGGGAAGATAAAGACATTTTGTTCCTTAATTATTATAATAACTTGATCTTCGCGAATCATTTTGAACATGAATAGGTTTATCGCTATGAATTGACACTTCTACTTTTGTTGGGTGAGTTGCTTTCTGCCTATCCAAAGCGGTCCCACTTTGCCACGCATAATCGTGGCTATGGTCAATATTTTTTGATTTTCTAGTGGTATTTAAAAAACCAAGATCCCACAAATATTTACCAAGAAGTCCGCCGCCAACCGCCGCCGCGGCTATAATGGCAACACTTAAAGCCGCAGGTACTTCTGTTACCATAAGTGCGCCCAGCTTAGACATCATTCCGCCTTCCGCAGATTTAGCAATGGGATTTCCAAATTGGTCAAGAAGACCTCCTGCACCCTTTCCTTTTAAAAGACCACCTAAACCTACACCCCCGCCAATCTCACTAAAATTAACAACATAAACTGGAGTGACACCTATAGCAGCCATCCCTTTCCCTTCTGCAATGCCACGCCCTAAACCACCAAGTCCACCAAGTATACCCCCCTTTTTTCCAAGTATACCTCCAATAATAGCAGCAGTGACACCAATTGCTCCTGCCCCGGCCAATTTAGGAATACCTATATCTGAAGATACCTGTGTCCAGATATTTTTCATATGATTCATTATTCCTGGCCAAGATTTTTTTCGAATTTCATCTTGTTGCTTTACATCCCCTTCCGCTTTAGCAAAAACTCCAGGATCTGCAAGAAGTTTATGGTACATGGCGTCCGCAAGATCTATTTCTTTTACCGTCCCCGCGCGTTGACCAACCATAAATCTCTTGCTATGCTCCACGGCAGCAGGACCAAATTTTTTAGCATTCTCTACAACCTCGTCATAAAGTTCAAATATGTTATAATCAGGATGACTTTCTTTCCACCCATTGAATTCTGGCATGGAAAGAATTTTATCCCGTTGACTCCAAAGTCTACCCATACCCATAATTAATTTATTTTGATTAAGCGCTCCTAACATGGCTGGAAGGGCTGTACTATATTTAGACATATCACCAGAACCCCCTGAAAAAAATTCTGCATATCTATCGGCATTCTTTGCTACATCTGAAATATTAGATAATCTTCCGGGGAAAAGGTCATGTCTTGCACTACCTAATACCATAAGATTATGCATAGCTCTACCGGCATCCTCTGGAGACTGTCCTTCTTCTTGATAAAGTTGTTGCATTTTTGAGAAAGCTTCCATAGCCGCTGGTGCATTATCTCCTAGTTGATTGACATAACTAAGCATTTCCTTCATATGTTCATTAAAATAATTTAAATCTCCACCACCAGCCCTGAAAGCCTCTGCGAGATTAACCACCTCATCCGCTCCCCTTCCGCAAGCATTAGCCGCCTGAAAAACCTCATTTTTAAATTTAGCGTATTCTTCTGTGGTCATTGTTGCAGCAACACGTAAATTTAACATTTTCTTTTCAAAGTCATATGCACTTTTAATCATCATTGCTGACGCGGCAACAAAAGCAGAAGCTGTACCAGCTATAGCTATTTGTGTTTTTGTAAGACCCTCCAAAGCGGTCCCGGTGAATAATTTTATGGCTTGGGTAGATTCGTTCATACCTGGAACTATCGAACCCAAAACTTTTAATCTTATAGATACATCACGATCCACTATTCTTCATCCTCTGATTTTGTTTCCCAAACATTTCCACCGGTTCTTTCAAATTCTAAATCTTTAATTTTTTCCTGCGCTATAGTTTTCATTGTCCAAAAAGCAAGCCATTGTCCTGAGGTAAGGTCTTTTGCTGGCTTACCAAAATAAGCAAAAGCTTCTTGGCTTGCCGCAAGCTTGAAACTTTCTCCAAGGTTTCGTCTGGCTTTTTTTTTAAATTAGTGTAAAGTACATCAAATTCTTCTTGTGTCAAGTCATCTAAATTTGAGCAGGTTTCTTTTTCAAAATTTAGATATTCCATAACTAAATCCGTCTTTATTCCTTTAGTAAGAAATTCCCTGAATTCAGAAATATTAACAAAAATAGGTTTTGTAGTGTCTTCGGGATCTCTAAGAGATAGGAATAACATTTGAGTTAAAACTTCTTCCTCATATGTAGTCATAGTCATTAAAGCAGCTTCAATTTTCTGGGCTTTAAATAATCTTTCAGCAGCAAAATTTGCAGCCTGCCTATCAGACTCAGACAGAATTTTCATTGCAACCTGAACGTCCGAGCCCGGCCATTTTAATAGCTTTATATTGTCACTACCAGCTAATATCTGTTTAAGATTCATCTTAACCTCTCCTTTTCTTAGGTTAAATGTGGATTTTTACTACGAGGATTTTTTTTATTTTAAAACGAAATGGCGGGGTGTTATGGCAACAATACTAATAATTTTAGCCTCTGGAACGATAAAGTTTGAAACTACCTACTCATATGACATTGCCTTTTAAAATATAGGCAAAACAATCATAGCCACTAAGAGTAGTGACTGCAGTACGAACATACAAATCTTCCCAATCATCTAATTTTTCCATATCTTCTTGGTCAACTTCTACTAAATCACCAGATACAATACTTCCGGGAATAGGCTCTATAGTATAATAACCTTTACCTTTATATATTTTTTTCCAGTTTTGTAACCAGTCCTTTGCAAAAAGGATAGGGACATGTCCAAGGACTTTATCATCCAAGGCCTCGTCCCTGAGAGTGCCATAAACAAAAATATACATTAGGCAGGAAGTAACTGATCACCAAAATTTCCATTACGTGATTCAGCAATCCATTTAATGGTCCTTTTGGCAACGGTTTCCATATCAAAATCAAGGTCGCCAATTTCTTTAAAATAAACATTTCCAAAATCAATTCTTTGGCCACCATCTATATCTATTGTAAGAGTACCACCGTTAAAGTTTTCAAAAATAACAGTCTCATCACTTTCATAAGGCTGTTCATAGACAAATTCCCCTGAATAACGTTGTGTTTTCTGGGCCTCTCCAGTCCAGTACATTTGTTTTACCTGAACGAACTGCTCACGGGAATCTTCCTTGACCTTAGAGATTTTAATAGTCTTACCATTAAGCTCTAAATAAGCACGTGTTACATATCTCGACATATTTTACTCCTTATATATTTACCTGAATATTAACTGCAATTACATGTAATCCAACAACGACATTAACCGGAACAGTTACATCTACACGACCTATTGTACCAGTATCAGGTACCGCTGTGATATTAGCACTATAAAGGGTGGTGTTTTGCAAAATTCCATTAGCCTCTAACGTATAAGTGGTTTGAGCCACGTTGGACACAATTGATTTTAAAATTCTTGGAGATAATTGTACCCGCTGGAAATTGTTGCTTAAATTATCTACAATCTCTTCCGTGACATAATCAATTGTACGAATCGTGTTTATGTCCTTAAGAGTCGGGTCGGGAAGATCCTGTGCATTAACTGTATATGTACTGACTGCCCTGCAAATGGCAACCTGTTCACCCGGTACCACTATAAGGGGTGTAACTCCACCTTGTAATAATGTTTGACAAATATTATTAAAAAATCTATCATTTATTTCTGGAGGAACCACACTTGTAAGTACAAGATCATCATAAGGAACATTAACGTTTGTATTTGAACTCAACGGAATCGTTGCTCCATAAGCTCCAGATAATTTAATGGAACTGTTTTTAGGATAACCGGTACCTGTTGCATAACTGATATATGCTAACGTTGTTCGGGCATCGTCCAGGGCCAGGGCAGCAGCCAAAACGGCTGATGTACTTGAAAATTCCTTATCTGTATATGCAACAACCTGCACTGCGGGCCGCTGTTCCACGGGTCCAGATCTAAAAGCCAAAATGGTCTCAATGTAGGCTGGAGTAGATGTATCATCTAGGGCATTAATAATTATGGTGTGACTTGAGGCAGCCAACGTAGCTGCATATGTGTTTGGCGTTAGGTAATTTGAAAAACCAGACGCATAAGAACCAGATCCACCAGAAAATGCTGAAAACGTAATATAAGTAGAATCTGTAGATATTCTGATATTATTACTCTGGGTCCCTGCACAAACCGAGGTAAGTGTCACTCCTTCGGAGGCTACAGCAGTACACGGTATTTGTCCTGCATAAGAATTAATTATATTCACAATTGATATAGCAGAAATTCCTGTTGATGGAACTGAAACGGGAATCGTTACATCATCAATAAAAATATTAACATTGAAAGCTCCAGGAGCCGATACAGACGTCATTGTTGATGTAGCATAACTATTAGTTGTTTTGTCAGCCACACAAAGGATACTTAAATCTACATTAGGATTAGCAGTATAAGCTGCTGTAGCAGCAAGGTGTGCTGGAGTTCCTAAACCACAATACAAAATTACATCTGATATATCATTTACTTGCACAATGGAATTATCAGCTGCAATCCCGTTTGGGTTGGTTGAAGAATTAGTGTTTATTTGTGCTACTAGTAAACACTCATCATTGATTGGTGTTAAATTACTGGTGGTAACAGATTCCTGAGAGTAAACTCCCGGGACAACAACATTGTTTGGAACTGTTTGAAATGTAAAAGCCATAATTTATATCCTCGTTACGCAAGCTCTAAAATTGCTGCGGTTGTAGAATCCCCTGTTGGTGGTATACCTGCATTTGGTTCCAGCCAGTATGATAAATCGATACCTGTAAGAGGTCCAGTCGACATCTGTTCCGGTGGAAAATAATCTGTATTATATGACATCCAAAATTCTAAGTTAAACAAACGGAAACCAGCTTCTGCCAACTTTTTACTGGTTATATTTCTAAATTTTTTAGGAATCATCCTATTTTGTAAATCTAAACCAAAATCCTGCAAAATTAAATAATCTTGTATTTTTTCAATCAGATTATAACAAATTTCCATTCTCTCAAAATCACCCTTCTTTTCCGCCTTCCCTACAAAAGATACTATTAAAAGCATTGATACTGTTGTTTTCCAATTATAGGTTACATTATTTACTAATTTTCCCTCCGCCTCAGTAATTACAATATTACATGCAGGTATTGGAAAATTTATTTGCCCATCTATTAAATCTTTATATCCTATATCTTTTACGTCTAAACCTTGGGACTTTAACGATTTAGCAATCCTTTTTGTAAGTTCTGAAAGCAACATTTTAAATCCTGTACTGCTGCCAGCTATTTTGTCCAAAACCAGCTGCTGTATTAGGAGCTCCTACAACCTGAGGTTGAAAAGCTTGCCCTGTTCCAGCAGGTGCTGCTCGTGTAAAAACATCTGCCCAATGTGAACGATTAGATGCAAAAAATGTTGGTTCAGATGTGGTTGGAAAAGGATTTATTTTCCCTTGCTGTATAGCAACTAAAAGTTTTGTACAATAATTATAATCAGCCAAAACTGGTTCAGGTAATGTTCTTGTTAATTGTCTCTTGTATAAATAATATACAGATATTCTCGCACATAAATCCTGAATCATTGCTGGATAAGGCGCAACTATAGGAACTGTATACCTGCCTCTTACATAGCTATCTATCAGATCCGACGCTTGAGTAATTACATATGTAATCATATCTTGATTAATCTGCTCAAGACCCGGGTCATCTGTAGTCTGCTCCAGAATCTCTGGTGGAGCATATACTATAAGATCTTGCAATGTACAATATAGTGACATTTGTAATCCTTAAAAATTTAAAGGTTGGGACTCTATTTTAGTAGAGTCCCGGGGACCCGCTACGAAAGTGAAAGGAGGGCGATAACTCCCGTAGCTAACTAATATTAGGCGATCGTCCTTGTCCAGAGATAACCTACATCGGCCTGTACTGGAACGACTTCGATCCACTCCGATGCCTCATACACGGTCTGGTGATTCCATTCTTCGCGATAGGAAATCAACCGACGCCAGGTATTTCCATCATAAGCTACTCTATATTGATACCCAACAGAGAGCTGCTTTAATCCAGCGGCTGCGGGACGATAGAAAAGGAATGCCATCCCCTTACCGGAATTAGCCTGTGAATCCCAAATGGACTTCATAACAGGGCTATTTACAGTTGAGACGTTATCTTTCGATGGTGAAGTGATTGCCTTACCAACTATAACATTCTCGATACCTAGCATCTGAGCAAGAACGTTTGGTGTAACGATTGCAGGATTACCAGCTTCTTTCTGTGAAAATTTTATTCTTTGCAAAGTCGGTTCGTTCATCAATAGATTATAAAATGTTGCGTAATCCATTAATAGACTATTTGGATCTATACCAGTCTTTTGCTGAATGTTAAATTTAGCTGTAAGAATATCCTTAATAAAATTAGACGTAGTACTATCTGATGCACCAACTTCTAGCCAACTACCCGCACCATTAGTGGGAACTGATCCGCCAGCTGTACCATCAGCAAAAACAGTTGTTCCACCGAGAATTGAGTTGGCGACGAGGACCTCACGATAAAGATCCAATTTATCGGACACAAGTAAAATTGTGTCTTGAATTGGCTGAATAGGAGCATTACCTGGTTGTTGAGATGCAAAGAAAAGCTCATCTACAACCACACCACCAGCAGCAATTTCAACTGGATCCAGGTTTTGATAAGACAGCGACCAATCAACGCGCGGGGCAGTTGTACCGGGTGCTCTGATTTTTGCTGCGTTTGTAAACCACGGCTGTTTGTTGTATTTAGCAACTTTAGTCTGATAGTTTAAACCATTAATAAGCGGAAATACTGAGTCTGCAACATACTCTGCGTTGCGGTATAATGTAGATACGTTTTGCAGTGCACCACGTACAACTACACTGGAAATTACTGGAAAAGCCATATTTAACTCCTGTTAATTTACAAGTTTAAGTTTACTTTAATACTGATACAATTACTGTGCTTTTGGGGCACCAATAGCATCAATTAGACGAACAGTTATAATATCACCTGAGGTAGTGGCCGCTTCAAGGGCAATAGCTCTTGCAAGACCGTTTACACCCGATGTATCCAGCGCCAAGGTTGCCAGACCTGTTCCAGTCGCACCTCTAAGGATTGTTCCAACTGCATAAGAACTATCAGCTGTTACTTTGCATACACCGGCGTAAGCGACCTCGCACGCACTGGCAAGGGGTGGAACAGAAACTGCAATACCAGCGATATTATTAGTACCGTCAGGCATATTACAAGATGTACCATCCGTAGTAATAACAAAAATTGGGGTGGTTGCAGCAGATACAGTTGAGTCTGCAAGTAAAGTCATAGACTGATAATTTAATACATAAGCCATATTCTACTCCTGTTAATTTACAAGTTTAAGTTATCTAACAAAGGGTCCTGCAATATTTTCGAAACCTGATCGAATATAGTCTGCAGTTTCTTTTGGGTGTTTAATTCTTACTATATCAAGTGCTTCATGATATTTAAAATCAGGATTTTTTTCCTGAACCTTTTTTATTTCTTCTTCAACAAAATTTGCTGGGGGTATTGGAGCTGGTGTCTTACCAACCAAAAGCTCTTCAAAAATCATTGTTTTAGGAAGAGATTCTAAATATTCTTTGTATTCCTGTAACTGGGAATCAGGTTGATTTTCAATTTTTCCCTCGGCAAAGTCCGAGGCCTGGGCCTTGTCATAATCTGCACGCAGTTTCATATTTTTAATATGTAAATCTACATCCTTAGGCATAATCTGACCTGTACCAACTAATTTATCAATAAACTCCGCATACTCGCTGACAACGGTTCGTTCGGCCTTAGATTTTAATTCTTCATTAAAAGATATCTGTTTTGCAAGTGTATCTTTTAATGCAGCCATTTCCGCACGCAGTTCTGCAATAGCCTTATTTTCAGAAACCTTAACTTCCTCTGAATGATTTATATTAAGTTCTGGGGCTTTTGTTTCATCTTTTTTATCTTCTTTTTTAGAATAATTTCCAGATGTAATAGCCACCGGCGCAGGCAGTAATGAATCTGAATGTTTTATAATTGAAGAAAACATTTTTGAATAATTGCAATTATCCGATTTCCATTCCTTATCGGCATCGTCATCGGAACCATCATCTTTTGCATAACAATGATGCATCATAGCGAGTCGTGAAAATTCTTCTAGTTTTGCACTGATATCAACTCCGCTCTCCCCAGCTACCGGACTTGGTGCTGGGCACAAAGCTTCGATGCCCTTGCTCGCATAGGACTTAGCGTATTTAGCGTGGTCTATTTTAGAAATAGTCTTTTTATCTTTGATTGGCTCTGCCATAGTTGCTCCTGCTGGAAATTTTTGGTCAATTGTTTCTACTGTTGGTTTATCTTGTGACATGATACTGCCAGGGGCAGATCCATCATTAGCTTCTTTAAAATCTCTTGAAAGTTCTTCATAAGATTTTCCTAATCCTACAACCTTTGTAAAAAACTTCCAAAACTTAGATTCTTCTCTCATATTTGTTAATTCCTGTTTCATCGCATTAATATCTTCCATATTTTCACCAAAATTATAGGTTGTGTATTTTTCATTGGTAGCGAACGAGTGTGGTATAAGCCCCGGAACTGCGGGTTGTTTTGCCCCTAAAAAACCAATATGTCTAATGTTAAGATCCGGATAAAGAGAAATACTCCGCGGCCCATAACGTTTTGCTTTTACTGCATCAACAAACTCCGGTTGCAGGTCGCGAAGTTTAAGCCACAAATCTTTTCCTACGGTTTTTACTTTATCAATCCATCCCGAAGCAGGCGCATCATTAGACTCAGGATGCCCTAAAACGACGGGGGCAATTTTACGATTTGGATTATCAGGATCCGAAACTTTATTATATTGCTGTGCAATCATTTTTAAATCTCGTAGGTCCCACGTATGCTTTTTACCGTCCGAATCAACATGCTCTCCAGCCCGAAAGGCCTTAATCCAAGTAGTTCCACTCTCAGGATTTTTAAGTTCTGGGTCATCAGTTTCAATGCCCTCGTTAGGAATTACTGATTCTTTTTCCGAATAAACAGGCTGATCCCTGTGCATCTGTATCTCGCCCTTTATATCCGCATGTATTTCTGACGCCGGAATTTGTGTTTTTCGTGGATCCTGTCCACCAAGTTGGGCTTCCGAACCCAATCGAACAACTGGATCTGAAGGTTCAAACAAATATTCCTCGTTATTAATAGCCACTATTAATCTCCACTATATGTAACATCATCATCATCATTATATGAGCTAGGAGGACTTCTTTGCAAACCGTATTTAGGTGGATATGTTTTTACAGCATATGGTTTAGCTGCAGTCCCATATGTAATACCTGTTGGATCGCGGGTCTCTTTTATATGTTCTAAAGTTGCTGGGTCATCAGGATGACCCGGGCCAACTTGCTTCTGCATAATTTCTTGATCTGTTAAAGAACTTTCTGGGTCCTTTACTGAAGGAAGAGGCATTGGACGATAATGTTCCCCAGCCCCTACTGGTATATCATTATTATGTTGCGATGGTTGTCTTGAATATCCCATCCCCACATCCTCTGGAACATATTGCCCGTGAGCCTGATTAAGTTTTTGATCCCGACGGGGAATTGACGATGGCATTATACCATACATCCTATAAGCTGCCTCAGAACCCACTAATCTAATAAGTCGTTCCTCATCGGATGTTGCCCCGGCCATCGATGCGTCCATAAAATTTTTACATTTCTGAACCGACTTACCATCCAGCTGCGGGCCACCACCGATAGAAAAACCGTTTTCTGCAATTCTTTCTACAGCCATAATTTTTTTCCGTTCCATAAAACTTACTCAAATCTAACATTGTTAGATTTGACGTTTACTTCCTGCTTCAAAGAAACAGCTTCTGAGTCACGTACCTCTTGAAGTCTTACACTTTCTCCACAGGCTTTAATTCCTCTCGAACTGAGAGTACTCAAACCATATTTTTCCTGACAAATAGATGCGTTTAAATCTCTGTCTAATTAACAATTAATATTGCCTTATATAAATATATACACGCGAAAACCAAAATTTAATTAATTTTTTTTATATTTTAGTATTTTTTATCAATTGCCGTGTATATATTTATATAGGGTTTTATATCAATTTTTTAACTTAAAGGGGGGTTAAAACACCATTATGATACCAAATGCACCTCAAAATGTGCCTGTAAGACGCAATCGCAAAACGCTGATGAAACAGTTCCTAGGTTGCTTTGCACAAAATTTATGTAATGTCCAAAAAACATGTGAGGATATAAAAATACCTCGAGCAATATACATGGAATGGATAGAAACATCCCCAAGTTTTCTTGGAGCGTGTGAAGCTATTCGTGGACAAATCATTGATAAATGTGAAGCCAATCTCCTAGATGGAATTGAAAAAGGAGATATTGCACTATCAAAATACTGGTTAGAACACCAAAGTGATAGATGGAAAGCTCCAAAAATTCCTGGAAAGATGGATGGTGGAAATTTCAAAATTGAAATTGAACGCCAAAACATAAATCCTAAACCCACAGATAAATAAAACATTCTCGAAATGGTACATTCTCGCCACAAAACTCGTAGTTCCAAAAAATTTGCTGAACTATCTGGGGATAAAAAGCCTACAGGTGGCTTGCCAACTATCACACGTAATGGCAAACCACTCATTTTGCCGGAATTTACTCCCGCTCAACGGAAGGTTTTTGAAGACACAGAACATCAATTTATAGTCTTTTGCAAAGGTCGTCGAGTTGGAGGAACCCTGGGAGCTGCAATCTTTTGTATAGAACAGCTATTACGAGGAAAGCAAATTTTATGGGTTGATACACGCCAAGCAAACCTACCAGTCTATTATATAAAATATTTTTTACCGTACCTTAATCAAATTAAAAAAGATGCTTGGAACTGGAAAAAATCCAAAAATGAACTACAACTATTAAATGGAAATATGTGCATGGCCAGTGCCGAAAAACCAGAAGGTCTCGAAGGTATGGCCTACGATATTATAATATGCAACGAAGCAGGAATTATTTTAAAAAATGACTATCTTTGGTTTAATGCCCTATCTCCGATGGTAATAGACCGCGCATGTCGTTGCTTTTTTGTTGGGACACCAAAAGGTAAAGTCTCCGCGTCAGGTTCCGAACACCTATACTTTTCTTTCTATAAAAGAGGTTTATCAGATAACCCGGACTGGGCAAAATGGAAAACCTATACTGCTACCAGCTGGGATAATCCACATCTTCCCAAAGAAGAAATTCAGCGTTACATAGATGAGACCCCATCATTAATCAGGGATCAGGAAATCTATGCAAAATTTTCCGACATTAACAATGAAGTAATTTTTAAACCCGAGTGGTTTAGCTTTATATCTAAAAAAGATATAAAAGATCTAAAGTTTGATACAAAAATTATATCCTTGGATACAGCTTTTAAAGATAATGAAACAAACGACTTTTCGGTCGGGTCGGTTTGGGGAAAAGTTGGCGGAGGGGGTGGCGGCGGTGCTAAATATTACCTCTTGGACATGCTGGTCGAAAGATGTGCCTTTCCGGACCTAATGCAAAAAACTATTGAACTTTACAATTTTTGGCTACCGGAAGTGGTCCTTATCGAGGACAGGGCCTCGGGACAGAGCCTTATCCAAATGCTACAACATGAGACCACTATGCCTGTACGGCCTATCCCGGTTGATAGAGACAAAACAACACGCGCTGCAGCTACAACCCCGCTGTTTGAGCACGGACAAGTCCTTTTTGTTGTCCCGGGCCCTGCAGATGAATCAGCAGCATATCCAGACTATATAACAATGGCGGTAGATCAGCTAACAGTTTTCCCATTCGGGGAATTTGATGATATCGTCGACTCCATCTCGCAAGCGTTAAATTTTTGGCGGGGTGATGCACCGTGGCAAGATATACCAAAAATATTTTCTACACCTATTCACAAATTTTCAGCCACCGTCGCTGGATATAATGCCAACGAAATAAATTTTGCACCTATCATTGGTAAATCAAAAGCAAAGACACAAATTTTAGAAGGATACTGGAAATAACCTATGGGACGATATCCAACATACGATCCAAACCAGGCCATTAATTGGTCCAAACCTGCCACAGAAAAACCCACAAATTTTTACGAACCGGATTTGTTATTAAGTCAACAGGGCGGAAACCCACTTAAAAACGAATTGATGATCCGTGAAACCGCTTGGAACTATTATCGAGTTCTGGGATATCTACCCAATCCGTCCGAGCTCCTACAAGGCATTGCCAAGGACATTTCGGAATTTAATTATATGCTGGAAGATCCTTTTGTAAATGGATTAATGTCCTCGAGAAAAGCAGGTACATTATCCCGCCAGTGGAATTTGGATAGAGGAAAATGTCCAGAAAAACAATTTAAAATTATACACCAGATTTTTTCCGATTGGGATATTGAGTCAATAATTGACGAAATTTTATTAGCTAGTTTTTATGGCTATATGCCTGTGGAAATAAATTGGAAAAAAATCAAAAATAGTTGGTTACCAAAAGCAATGGTTCCAAAAGATCCTGATTGGGTTAGATTTTCAGATACAAATGAAGATAGATATTTAACAAAAAGGAATATGGTTACTGGTGAACCTTTACCACAATATAAAGTTTACATTGTGCGTTTCCGCGCAGGAAACTACAGCCGACCATATGGACGTCCACTGGCAGCTACCCTCTACTGGCCTTGCAAATTTGTACACGCTGGATTCAGGTTCTTCGAAACATTTATAGAAAAATATGGTATGCCCTGGATAAGCACCAAATACCCTCTAGGTACACAAGTGCAGCGCGTACAGCAGGTAATTGATATGCTCTCGTCAACTACTCAAGATGGCGTCGTTGCAACACCAACTCAGTTCGAAACAGATTTACTAAATCTATCAGATAAAGCCTCAGCAGAAAACTATAAACTTTTTATAGATCTGAATCACGAGGTCATGTCCATCAGTGTACTTGGACAGAACCTCACCACGAAAGTTGCTGGCGGTTCTTTTGCTGCCGCCAAAATTCATGGTGATGTTCGACAAGATATTATTATGGGTGATATACATATGGCAGAAATGCTTTTTAACACCACTATACGATGGATGTTTGATCTCAATTGGCCGGGATTACAACGCCCAAGATTTGAATTGATTGATAATCCAAAACCACAGGTCCAAGACGGACAAATGGCCCTGTACATTGCCCAGGCAGCACAATATAATTTCTTTTCAAACGAGTATTGGAAAAATAGATTTAATATGCTCGATGAGGAAATTAATCCTAATTTTGTTCCTATGTCCCCCGGTGGTGGAACAGGTGTTGGAACTCCGGGTGGAACCGATTCAAAAGTTCCCGGACCTGTAATGCCTCCAGTACAACCAATAGTACCTCATGCAGCCACAGAAGATACAGATTTTGATCCAGATCCAGAGATAGATGCGATGACGCATGATGTTACCGATGTCGCGCGTAACGAGGCTACATACGATAGTACTATTGACTCTGTTAAAAACTTAACTAGGCGTTAAAAGGTGATATGAGATGGAAGAACGGCATAAAGAATCATTTCGAGATGAACTTGCGGACCGGGCAGCCTATTGTAACACTACCTGTGACCACGTATATGTCAAGAATGACTCCTTGACAGAAAAGGTGCAAGAAATTGTGGAACCAATTTACCAGAAAAAAATCAAACCGTGGCAGCAGTTTATGGGAGTGTTTCTTATCGTCTGCACAATCGGTGGATCCCTCTGGACTGGTATAAGTTCTTTCCAAAAACTCTCGGATCAGGTTACCACATTGGAGTCAGACCGGACCGTTAGAGACAGCAAAGTGGATTTACAATTGCAAAAACTGGATACATTGATAAGGTTGGAAACAAAATCAAATGGAGAAAAGGTATGGCGCTGAAAACAATTGAAAAATTCTTGCTTAATGAAGAGAAAAAAATCTCATTAACTAAACTCGGATCTTGGTTAATGGTCTTGGCAGGAGCAACCCTTTCAATCCTCACCGGACCCGTATGGTTGCTTATTGTTTGTAAATATGTCGTGGCAATCGGCGGCGGGACTGCTATTGCAGGGGCACGAGATGCCTATGCAAAAAAAGTCTGATTTGTCAGATTATGAAAGGGCCCAGCTCGATCGCATGTACGCGGACAGGGCCTTGGACATGACCTCTATCCCGGATGACAATGAATATTATATTTTGTGGATAGAAAAAAACTCGGAACTTTTCAGACGGGAGTGGGATAAAAATGTTTGAATTTGATATAGAAGATACTGCCACGCCACTTTTTGAAGATTTAATCCAAGCAGAAAACAACATGTCTGATCCGTTAAAACGGGCGGCGGACGAGGCCATAAAATCAGTCCACGAAAATTTTGAGGCTGGTGGGCGTCCTGCATGGCAACCACACAAAAAAGAAGTTCCGTGGCCCCTGCTTATGGATACAATGTCGCTGTACGATTCCATCGACGCAGAAATTCACGATAAAGAAGTATGGGTCCTTTCAACCGCCGAATATGCCCCCTATCAAGATCTCGGGACGGAACATATCCCCGCGAGACCATTCCTGGTAATTCAAAATTCCGACGCGGACGAAATCGAGAAAATTATAGCCCAACATTTCGATCTGTAATAATCTCTTAATATTATTATTTAAAGTATAAATATTTTTTAAGGAGATACCATGTATATTACAACTGATGTCGGGCTATTTGTAAAACATAACCATAACCTAAATATGTGGATCATCCACCGCCACTATCCTACGATACAGCATGATGATGCACAAGACATACTGGGCCAAGTTTATCTTTATTTCGTGGAAAAGGATATTTTACGTCAGTATGATGCATCCAAAAGTAAATTTGATACGTGGATTACAAGTATAATTAAAAATAGATGTAAAAATTTTTTTAGAAATAACATGACCCTAGCTTTTATAAAAATGGACGAAAATCTGGTTTATTTAGAGCAAGACGATGCTTAGTTCCGAAGAAAAACGGGCCCGTTTTAATGCATATAGAAAAAAAAGAACTGCCCGCAATCAGGTTTTAAAAAATTTGCCCAAAGCCCGTGATTGCTTTATAGGAGATGATATAATATGCTTTCGCCTCGTGTGTATACACCCATTTTGTAAAGATGATATAAAAAAGCACTGGAAAAATCCATATATACCTGATTATAGCGAGGATGAAAAAAATGACTGACGAAGAAAAAATCCTTAAAGAAATTGAAGACCAAATTGTTGCCGGGGAAGAAAAGGCTCTTAAAATTCCAGGGCTCATTGCCCTGTCCAAGTCCCGGGCCTTTATCCTACTAACAATCGACCCCCACGGAAACCACACATCCCACTTATGGCTGCACAACTTAAATGCAACAGAACAACTGGGGGTAAAACATTACTTAACAGAAATATTAGGCTCATTAGTGGAAAGAGTCCTATTGCCAGAAGTTAAGCCCGTGATTTGTCCGCATTGTGGAAAGGAAGATCCAACGCACATGATACCTAATATCATAATTTTAGAATCTCCACCGGATGATGATGGATCCGTGTATTAACAAAAGATTATACCCCTGTTACTTCAGGAACTTTATGATTCTATCTTATGGAAGTGTTTGTAGCGGAATAGAAGCCGCCTCAGTAGCTTGGAAGTCCTTAGAATGGAAACCTGTTTGGTTTTCCGAAATAGAGCCATTTCCCTCAGAAGTTTTGAATTTTCATTATCCACAAATACCTAATTTAGGAGATATGAAAAAAATTTATGATACGAAAATATTCAAAGAGAAAAAAATTGATCTCCTCGTTGGAGGAACCCCTTGTCAATCCTTTAGTCTCGCAGGATCAAGAAGGGGATTGGAAGATCCAAGGGGAGACCTTGCTCTTGAATTCCTCAAAATTGTTAATGTCAAAAAACCAAAATGGTTTATCTGGGAAAACGTTCCAGGGATCTTGTCCAGTAATAAAGGAAAAGATTTTGAAACCTTTTTTAAAGAAATTCAAAAACTCGGGTATGGGTTCGCCTACAGGATTCTTGACGCTCAGTACTTTGGAGTCCCCCAAAGACGTCGTAGAGTCTTCGTTGTCGGACATTATAGAGGATGGCTTATGCCAACAAAAGTATTATTTGACGGCACAGACGTGTTGTGGGATACTTCGACGCTCAAAGAAGGGATCAAGAGCAAGACTCTCCTCGGATTTGGAGGAATCATTGAAAGTAATAATAAAGCAAGAGAAAAAAGAAAAGTAGCCTCTACTATTAAGGCTGGATATTATAAATGTTATAATGATAGCGAAAATCTTGATAATCTAATTATTTCCAAAAATGGAAAAACTATGATTCGAAGATTAACTCCTGTTGAATGTGAACGTCTTCAGGGATTTCCAGACAACTATACCAAAATTTCTTGGAAAGGAAAAGATCCTAATCATTGTCCAGATGGTCCACGTTATAAAGCAATAGGGAATTCGATGGCAATTCCCGTAATGCAGTGGATTGGAAAAAGAATATCCGAAAATTCCACTTGACTTTTTTCGTGGCAGTAATGAAAACATTTTGTAATAATCTATTAATATAGTTTGTAGTAGTATAACTAACTAAACAAGGAGGGATTATTTATGTATCTACAAAATTTAGGTGCTGAGCAAATCAACGCAATCAGGGGTCGGTTCCAGAAAAAAGTTTTTGAAACACCTACGTGCTGGCTATGGAAAGGTAAACAAAAAGCAGATGGATACGGGCTATTTTGTCTCAACCAAAAACGAGTCCGGGCGCACAGACTCAGTTTTGAGCTTTACAGGGGAGACATACCTGCTGGTATGATAATTTGTCATACGTGTGATAATCCATCGTGCGTCAATCCCGCCCATCTTTTTGTAGGTACAGATGCCATCAATGCATGTGACCGAGATGTAAAAGACCGCGGCGCGAGCGCGCTGACTTATCGCCAAGTTGCTGCCATCCGAGCCCTGAAAGGACAGGGAATCACCCACAAGGAGCTCGGACGGATCTATGGCGTGGGACGTAGCTGTATAACCAAAATTCTAAACCATCGCCGCTGGAAAGCCAATAAATACTCGGCGATAAAATAAATGGACGCATACAAAGATCCGGGTATAAATGATCAAATGTTTGACAATGTAGATTATACAACCCCAGTATTTAATATTTCGGGTTGGAAATTTACAGCTAAAGAAAAAATTGACTTAAAGAATCTTAATATCAAGGAGGAACCAAATGGATCAGGAAAAAATGTCGGAAGAGGAATTTACAAACCTTATAAAAATGTATGACATTGACAGAATGATTGATCGAAAAAAGTCTTATAAAAATGTATGGGATAACATGGCTAAAGAAAATAAAGAATCTAAATCCAAATATCATACACCATAAGGGGATGCCAATGAACAGTGTAAATTATTTCCCAATAGCCCTTAAATTTGTACTCGATGCCGAGGGAGGGTTTGTTGATAATTTCAACGACCCGGGCCAAGCGACCAACCAAGGCGTGACCCAGGCAGTTTATGACACATACAGGTCATCCATAAATCAACCTCCCCAGTCCGTGGCTGATATAACTCCTTTCGACGTGACACAAATATATCGAGTTAATTACTGGCTGGCTGGATCCTGTGATAAAATATTATCTCAAGTTTCTGTTTGTCACTTTAACGTATGTGTAAACTCGGGCGTTGAACAAGCAGGAAAACTGCTCCAGCGGGCAGCAGGCGTGGCACAGGTCGATGGCATAGTAGGTCCAAACACACTAACAGCTGTAAATGCCATCAATCCAGTTGACCTATGTAATCAATATATACAAGAAATAAAAGATTTTTACAATAGGCTATGTATCAATGCCCCAAATTTTCAAGAATTTTTACAAGGATGGCTTAATCGTACAGCAGATCTTAATAATCTCTTAATATCTTTAGAATAGTAATAATAAAATTTTTTATAAAGGAGAGAAAATAATGGCAAAAATAATCGACCGAGTTA
>Ga0187851_10001237_pt1 | contig 24630 bp, 19 predicted proteins | sample June2016WEW_6_10_FD_132997 | JGI IMG/M metagenome (GOLD analysis project Ga0187851, IMG submission 132997) | Peatland microbial communities from SPRUCE experiment site at the Marcell Experimental Forest, Minnesota, USA - June2016WEW_6_10 | ecosystem: Environmental > Terrestrial > Soil >...
CCATCGGCGTGGCGATCTATTTTTGCGCGGTGGGTTTGCTCGCCATCCAGACGCAAAAGGCCGAAAAGAGCGTCGCGGACATCAGCGGCAATTACACCAATGCGCTGCTGCTCAAGGCGCGCTACGACGTGCTCAAGGAGCGGCAGGAGTTGAAATACGCGGCGCTGGATTGCTGGAAAATTGTCGCGGAACAATTGCCGCCCAACATCACCTTGCAGCGGTTCAGCTTTGCGGGCGGCAAGCGACTTTCCTTGAGCGGCACGGCGGCGGCCGATCAGGTCAACACGCTTTTTGATTTCAACACCGCCATGCAAAAGGTCACGGCCAACGGACGCCCCATGTTCAATCCCCAGGGCGGCGAACCGGTCAATCCCCATCCGGTGCCAAACGGCGTGACCTGGAATTTCAGTCTGCAACTGCAAAACGCGGAGGAGATGCCATGAAAAAATACTTCGCGCAACTGCGTCCGCTGGAGCGTCGTCTGGCCGTCGGTGTGATGGTGATCTTGATTCTGGTGCTGAATTATGTGTTTGTCTGGCACCACTTTTCGGACTGGAGCCAGTTGAAATCCCGGCTGAGAAATGCCCGGGCCACCTTGGTGAGATACCAGGCGACCATCACCCAGGCGACCAACTACCAGGCGCAGGTGAAAAGCCTGGAAGGCCAGGGTGAATTTGTTGCGCTCGAAGACCAGGCCATCAATTTCATGCGCACGATTCAGGCGCAAGCCGAAGCCAGCGGAGTTGGCCGGCCCAATTACTCGCGCTCGACCATGCATACGAACGACGCGTTTTTTGTCGAACAAGTGGAGAACATCAATGTGGTCGCCACCGACCAGCAGCTCGTGGATTTCCTTTACAAGCTCGGCTCCGGCGCCTCGATGATCCGCGTGCGGGAGCTGGAACTCCAGCCGGATGCCCCGCGCCAGCACCTCAACGCAAACATCCAGCTCGTCGCCAGCTACCAAAAAAATCCGGTCGCGCCCGTGCGTGCCGCCGTTCCGACCAATTCCATTGCTGCAACCAAAATCGCAAAATGAAAACAACCACGCTCAGCCTGATTTTGTTTCTAACCGCCCTTGAGTTGGGGGCCCAACCGTCGCCCGGCCCGCGCCGTCTGCCGCAGCGTGTCAACCTGGCGACCAACACTCCGGCCGCCCCGGCCGCCCCGGTCATGCCTCCAGTTCCCGGAGCGCCGTCCGCCGCTGTTCCCGATGCGCCATCAGCCCCCGGCGCGAACCCGTCCGCCGCGCCTTCCGTTCCCGCCGCGCCCGCAGCTGCCAGGCCGGCGGAAGAAATGATTCCTGCCGGCAACATCAATTTTCAAGGGGTGGACGTGAGCCAGGTGCTCGATGTTTACGCGCAACTGGTGGGGCGCACGTTGTTGCGCGCCGGCCTGCCCTCGGCGCAAATTATTTTGCGCACGGAAACGCCGCTGACCAAGACCGAGGCGATCGAGGCGTTGCAGGCGGTGCTCGCGCTCAACGGCATTTCCGTCGTCAACATCGGCGATAAGTTTGTGAAGGTGCTGCCGGTGGATCAGGCCAACACCGCCGGGGCGGAATTCAACGAGGCGTCATCGAGCCAGTTGCCGAATCTGGGAACGTACGTGACGCACATCGTGCAGTTGAAATACATCAAGCCCACCGAAATGGTGCCGGTCATCCAGCCGTTCGCCAAACTGCCCAATTCCATCCTGGCCATCGACGCCAACGGCATCCTCGTGTTGCGCGACAACGCGGAAAACGTGAAGCGGATGCTCCAAATGATCGAGCGGGTGGATGTGTCCGTGCCGGCGGTCTACGTCTCTGAAGTCATCCCGATCAAATATGCGCTGGCCGGAGACATTGCCAGCGCATTGAACAGCCTGGGGGGCAGCGGCGGGAGCACCGTCAGCATCGGCGGTTCGTCAGCCGGCAGTTCCACCAGTGGCAACGGACTCCAATCCCCCGGTGGCGCGGCGGGTTCCACCGGCCCCGGCGGCACGCTTCAATCCGGCGCCAATCAACCGCGGACTGGCGCGCAGTCGTCCCCAACCGGTGGCAATACTTTTCAGCAGCGATTGCAATCCATCATCCAACGCGCCTCGGGCGGAGGGCAGCAGGACCAGATCCAGGTTTTTGGCCAGGCGAAAATCATTGCCGATCAGCGGAGCAATTCACTGCTTGTTTTCGCAACCCAGGCGGACATTGATCGGATCAAGGGCGTCATAGAAAAATTGGACGTGCTGCTGGCGCAGGTGTTGATCGAATCGGTCATCATGGAAGTGTCATTGGGCAAACAATGGAATCTCGGTGTTTCTGCCGTCCAAAATTCGAGCGCCATCAACGCGCCAAATTTTAAGGGCACCGGCGGCTACAATAACGGCCCGTCATTCTTCTCTTTTGTGCCTGGTGCCTCTAATTTGTTGAGCAACGCGGGAACCAACCTTGCGGGTGGGTTTAGTTATTTCGGCCAGATTGGGAACTCTGACTATGATATTGCGATTCAAGCGGCGGCCTCCGATAACAGCATCAGCATCATTCAGAAGCCGCGGATACAAACCTTTCAGGCGCAGAAAGCTTCTTTCTTTGTCGGCCAGACCGTGCCTTATGTCACCGGCAGCACTTACGGCAGCGCTTATGGCAACAGCTCTTCCTATTCACAGCTGTCCGTCGGTGTGGAGCTGGATGTGACGCCTTTCATCAATCCTGATGGTTTGGTGGTGATGGAAATCAACGAGGAAATTGACGACATCAACGGCTCGACCTACATCCAGGGCGTCGGCGACGTGCCCAATACGGACAAACGGACGCTGTCGTCGCAGGTTGCCGTCAAAGACCGCGACACCATCATCCTCGGCGGGGCCATCCGTTCCCAGAAAACCGCCAACAACAGCGGGGTCCCCCTGTTGAAAGACATCCCCGTCCTGGGAGCCTTGTTCAGTTCAAAGTCCAGCAATAAAACCCGCGATGAGTTGCTGGTGCTGATGCGTCCGACGGTTCTGAAGACACCCGAACTGGCGTCCATGCAGGCCAAGACGGAGGAGTCGCGTTTGCCGGGCATTGCCAATGCGGAGGCAAAAGATAATGAGGAACAACGAAAACAGGTTGAAGCTGAGGACAAGGCCGAAAGAATCGCCGCGCAAAAAGAGGCACAAAGGGAGGCCCGGACCAGGAAACATGGCTCCAGCAAGCCAACGAACGCCACCCCGGCCACCGCCACCCCGGCCACCCCGACGGGCAACAGCAACATTCCCCAACCCGATCCCAACGCCGCGTGGCATTGATTTCAATTTCCCGGCGGCGCGTTCGTTCCCGCTGCGCCGCCGGGGAACATTTCCTCCAAAGTGCGAATCGGGTGCAACGGCATCAGCAGGAGTCTGGGCAGGACATAAACCGGATCGCTCTTCGGATTTTTCAGCGTGCCGGTGATTTTGTATTCAAACAATTTGCTTACCGGCCAAAGCATCGTGCTGACCAGCGGGCCGACCACCCAGGTGTTGCGCAGCAACTGGGCGTTGACGCGCGCATGGACGTTTTGCTTCAAATCCACCGTGCCCGTGTAATCCAGCCGCATCATGGCCGAGCGAATTTCCAATGAGTCGGTGTAAATCACCCCGTTGGTGATCGAAAATATGGTCGAACCGTCCGTGGCGCGGCTGTTGCCCAAACCCGGCATAAACGCGTTCAACACCGGCGACAGGATGCCGAAAATCGGAATGTCCCAAAGCAACCCGTCGTGGAGGTCCGCGTGGCCGAAACCGTCCCACGTCTGCCAATCCCTTGAATCCGCGTCCGTCACGACGAGCGACCCGGCCAAAATGCCCTCAAGATGGTTCGTCGGCGACGACAGATCCGATGCCAGCGAATGCAGATTCACATTCGTCACATTCACGACGAACTGATAATCCGCCCCTTCATGCGGCGCGCGAAAATCAAAATTCGCAAAACCATTTCCGGTCCCGTTGTAAAACGCCGCCGCCACATTGGTCAGGATCAGCGACTGGTTTTGCCAGTGAATGGTGCCGACAATGTTTGTCGTCCTGAACTTCAGCCATTCGAACGGCGCGCCCTGGATGATATCAAACCGCAAATCCGCGTCCGCCATGTCGCGCCCGCCGTTCATGTCGTGCAACGGCACCTGGCCGTTCACCCGCACCGTCGGCGGCTGCAGAAAATGATACGGCTCCACCACCCGCCCCGTTTTCGGCCCGATGGCGCGCGCCACCGGCTCCGGATCAGCGGTGCTGAAACCGTTTGTGAAACAAATCAATCGCGTGTTGAAATCCAGGGTCACCTTGTCCGCCGTCATCATCTGCGCGCCGGTGTGCATCAGCGGATTGACAAATTCCAGCACCCGGTTCGTATAGTTCAACGCTGACGCCGCGTCGCCAAACCTCTGGCCGCGCACCGCAAAATTTGTCAATGCCACGCGCCCGCTGGCGGCGATGCTGTCGTAGTCATACAAACGTCCCGCCACGTCCGCGTCCATTGCCGGCGGCTCGGTGAACTTTATAATCTCAAAACCTCGCACTGCGTTGCTCGTTGTCAAAAACGGCCGGGCGGCTTCCGGATCCAACACGCCGTGAATGTGCCAGTGATAATCCTTCGTCGCGTCATCCTCGCCGCCGCTTAATTTGAGCCGGCTTTTTGATTTCACGAGCGCCAGGTCGGGTAGTTGCCACTGGAGATTCGAGTAGGAAAAATGCGTGCGCGCCAGGTCAATCGCAACGCCACGGTACACACCATTGGTGATGGCCAGTTCGCCGTTTAATTGAATGGTCGGTTGCACTTCGTTGCGCCAATCCGGCGGGTCCCGCATCAGCGGGGTCCACGCGGGCAGAATGAGCGAGCCCCCGGCCTGGAGCGATGGCGGTTGGGTCCAGGTAAAATCCGCCAGCCGTTCGCGCGTTTTTTCCGTCAGCAATGCGGCAATCGCATGAACGTTGAAACACGAGGAATTGGTGAAGGTGAGCTCGCGCGTGGCAAGGTTCAGCCGCGCCGTGGCCTCCAGTTGTCCGCCGCCCAGCCCGGCGGACAATTTGGTGACGGCCAATTCGGGCGCCCGCCAGAAGCCGTTGCATTCCACGAAGTCCGCGTTCAGTTTTTCGGATTTCAATTCCCTGAATTTTGCCGTCCAGGTCAACCGATACGGCTGCGCGTTTGTCCACCATGCCCACGACGGGATGAAGCTGGTTGGAGTTCCGGCGGGTGCGGTGAGGTTGCCGGCGAGCCGGAGGTCACGCGCGCCGCCCCAGGGCGTTTGAACCGAGGCCGCGTTCAGGTTCAGCCGGATGGCGAACGAATGAATATCCCGCGCGTCGCCATCCACCACCAGGCTTAATTGTGGCGTGCCCGCAAGCTGTATCCGGTCGAGCGTATCAGAGAGTTTCCGCAACCGTGTCTGCCAAACGGCGCGGCCGGCGGGTTTTGTGCCCCGAAAAATGTCCCAGTTGCGAATCTCCGGCGCGTGGATGATATCGCCTGACAACGAGAGATTCGCGCCGGCGAATTCAGCTTGAAAATGGTCGAGCGACCAGGTGCTGTTCGTTTGGAAGCGCAATTCGGCCTGAATGTTGCCGAGGGTGAGCCCGTTGGTGGGCGTGAGCGGCCAGATTAAATTGCCGTGGCGCAAAATGAGTCCATCCACCTGCCACTGCCGGCGCAACAGGGCGCGGTAGTTCAATTGCAACTGAATTTCAGCCAGCGAAAGCACGGGGTCATCAGGCGCCTTGGCATGGCCGATGTGGACGTTTTCGATGACCAGCCCGCGGACAAAGTGCAGGCGCATCCGGGTGAATTCCAATTCGATGCCGCGGGTTTGCAGTGTTTGCACCAGACGCCTTTTCAAAAAATCCGGCAGGCCGATGCGGTTGAACCAGACGAGGGCGCAAACCAGCGCGAGCGCCGCGAAAACAACGGTGATGCGAAACCAGCGAAGGCCGGTCCGGCACTTTCGCCAGAAGCCGGGTGGCGAAGGCATGTCAGGGAATCCCGCTCCGCGGGACCGGGATGGTGAGGTAAGTTGTGACGAACTGGTAAAGCACCGGCGGAAAGACGAACGCCCAGCGTTCGCCATCCAGGGTCACGGCGGCCAGCGCGGTTTGCGAGGAGGGAAGTTCCGCGCCGAAGTCCACGCTGTATTTTGAGCCGCTTTTGAGCTCGACGGTAAGGGAAAGATTGTCCGGCTTGAGGCCGAATTTTTCCGGCTCGGTTACAGGGTGTCCCACCCAGCCGGCGACGGTCAATTCGCCCAATCGATGTGCAGTTTCCTCAATGGCCGGCGGGTTGATGATGCCTTGCGAACCGGGGGCGAGTGACCATTTGTTGGGTCCGTTGTGGACCATTTGCCGCGTCTGGCCGTTTTGGTGGAGTGTGATTTGTGCCACGTCGCCCTCGGTGAAGTCCCAGATGTGGCGTTCGCGAAATTCCCAGGTCGCTTCGGGCAGCCGGTTGAAATCTTCTGCGGTCACGGCATAAACAAAATTCTCATCCGTGCGCCGGACAAAGACCTCGTTGTTTTGGTTGGTGCCGAAGGACAATTGAACCAGGACACTGTTCGTGTCACCCACCGCCGAACGCAGGGTGATTTGCCGCGCCGGCGTCTCCAGCCCGTATTTGGGCAGGTCGGGCGCGGTCACAACGTCCTGCACAAATTCTGCGACGCGCAAACCGGCGAGGATCTTGATGAACAGCTGCACATTTTCGGTGTCCGCGGGAAATTTTTCGCCGACGATTTGCCAGTCGTTCGAGCCCTGCCGTTGCAATGTGAAATGGTCCCGTCCCTGCACTTCAATTTCCGCGACGGGCGTGGTCAATTCCAGCAGATGCGAATCACGGAAATCATTCGCCGACCCGCGCCACGGCGCCAACGGTTCCTTGGCGGTTGTAACAATGGCGTTCCACCTTTCGCGTCTGGCGTAGACCTGCGTTGGATCATTCGTCGGACTTTTGCCGACGTGAATGGCGGAAATGAAATTGGTGCCGCGGCCGAGGCCCAGGTCAAGTTCGGCGGGTTGCAAACCGAACAGGGTCAAATCCGCCTTCGGGTTGTCAGTGACGAATTGGGTGACGCGCGCGGTTTGGAGGTGTTGCAGGGCATCGGTGATGCGTTCAGCATCGGCGCGCGCCGGAAACGGACGGATCATGCGCCAGAGATGGTTCGTGGCGTCCCGCCGCAGTTCAATGACCTTTGTGCCATTGGTCAGCAGAATCCAATCCAGGCCGCCGTTGTTCATATTCACCAGCGCCGTGTCGCGCCAGTCGTTGGCCGACCGCGGGATGAATTTGAGCCAGTCGGCGTCGGCGACGTACGCGCCGTCCATGCCGACCAAGCGCAGAAACACCTGATCGCCGGGCGGGGTTTTGTTGCCGACCAAAAGCTGCCGGCGCTGGCCGTCAGATTCGATGACGAGCGAAATGCGGGGGGGGTCAAAACCGAATTCGGTGTCGGCATTGTGGTGGTTGCGGAGTTCGGCGGCGCCAATACGGGTGGCAACCGTGAGTTTTTGGAGTGCGTCCAACAGGGCTTCGACGGCGGCCGGTTGCGCGGGATAGGCAATGGGTTTGGTCAGCAGCCACACGCCGTTCGTGCGGTCGGCGCGAATTTCCAGTGCGCCGGCCGGAATCACTTGAACACTGGTGACGGCGGCCGGAAGCAATTCCGGCAGGATGCCGGACGATGCCGGAGCGGCCGGCCGCAGAAGATGTTCAAAAACAAAAATCAGCGCGAAAAGCGCCGCGGCGATCGTGAACCAGATTCCGGTGATTTTTGAATTCATTATTTTCTCCGGGCCAGCCAGACCAGGCAGCCAAACAACAGCACCCCGCCAGGCAATGCGCCCAACAGCAGCCAGCGGACTTCACGCTGCTGGAGCCGGGTCATCACCAATCGGAACTCCTTGACGGGCCGCGGCCCGATGCCTTTGAGCAGCGTGGTGCGGTCGAGCAGCCAGTTGGCGGCGTAGCCAATGAAATCGCTGTTATCCAGGCTTTTGATGGATTGGTTGCCGAAGGCAAACGAATCACCCACGACCAGAATCCGGGGGGTGCCGCGCGCATTGGCCACCCCGGCAACCGGCTTTTGCACAACGGCAGCCATCACCGGATAGGCGTGCGGTGGACTGCCGGGTTCGCCCGCGAGGGTTGCCGCCGGACTGGTAAAGGCCAGTTCATCCACCTGAGGCGCGCCGGCGGGCGGGTTTTCCCAGTCCACCTTGCTGACCGGCCGGGGCAGATAAAGAAACAATCCGAAGCCAACCAGCGGATTGACCACCGGATGCTGGCTGAAACTGGAAATGACCGCATCCTTGCCGGAGACGGTTGATTGTGGATCCTGAATCCAGTCGGAGCCGACGTTCACGCCCCAGCGCGCCAGAATCGGCTCCAGCCCCGTCGGCCGCTTGATGGAAAAATAGTTGAAAAGCACAAACAACCGTCCGCCTTGGGCGAGGTATTGGTCAATTTTCTGAAGCTCGATTTCTGAAAGTTCCGTCCGCGGACCGGCAATGATGAGCAAATTGCAATCCATGGGTATGGGGTTGTCGCCGAACAGTTCAAGATTTGTGACCGCAATGTAATTCTGGGCGAGAAGGGAGCCGAATTTTAAATAGCCCGTCTCGTCGGTATCGCTGAGGGAGGGTTCGCCGTGGCCCTGTAGAAAATACGCCTTGAATGGCCGGGCGCTCGTAACGGCGAGCAGCATCGAAGTAAATGCCTGTTCGCCATTGAAGGCGATCGGGCGGCGCCGGAACTCACGCTCCTTGGGATTGGGCACCTGTTCCAGCTTGACCTGGGTGAGCGAATCGCCCGGAACGATCTTGACCCGATCCTCGCAATCAAAGATGACCAGGTTTTTGTCCGTCGGTGAGTTGAGCTTGTATCGCTCCTTGATTTTTTGCGCCTCCCCCGCGTCGCGCACATAATCCACGGTCGTGACGGAAAAACGGGGATTGGCCGAGCGATACTCGTTTAACAGGGCCACAATGGTCGGATAAAAATCGTCCTGTTTGTCGTAATAGAGGGTGACATCAACATGATTGGTCAGCGATTTGAGCAGGTCCCGCGTTTGGGTCGACAGCTGGACGCTCGTTTGTGAACTCAGATAAAACCGGCCGAAGAAACGCGCGCCCAGATAATTCACCATCACGACCACGGCCAGCACCAGCACGGTGCGCACGGTAACGTCAAAGCCGATTTTCCACCGGCGGCCGGGCGAAAAGCTGGGTTGGGATTTCGGGTCGGTTGGCATTCTATTTCCAGCGGCGGCTTTCCACCACGCGCAAGGTCAGGAACAAAAAGAAAAATGTCAGGCTGACGTAAAAAGTCACCGTGCGCGTGTCCACCACGCCGCGGGCGAAGTCGTGCATCTGCTCGAACAGGCCGAAATAGGACAACACCTGTGACTGCCAGTGTGCGGTCACGGGGATCGCCTCGGCCAGAAACCCGAGCGAAAACAAACTCACGCCAATGACAAAGCTGATCATCGCCGCCGCCATCTGACTGCGCGTCAGCGACGATGCAAAACAGCCCAGCGACAAAAACAGGCAGCCGACCAAAAACACACCCAGATACATGCCGCCAATCGTGCCCCCGTCCAGCGTGGCCGGCTGGTTCGTAAAACGGCGCACCACGAAGAGACACGCGAGCATCGGCAACCACATCACGGTGTAAAACACGAGCGCCGAGGCGAATTTCGCCGCCACCACCTGCAAATCGCCCACCGGGGTGGTCATCAGGGTTTCAAACGTGCCCGAGAATTTTTCCAGCGCGAACAGCCGCATGGTCAACGCCGGGGTCGCCAGCAGCACAATCAGCCAGAAAAAGTAGGTCCGATAAAACATTTCCGTCACCGGCATGGGCGACGGATCGCTGCCGAGATTGGTCATCAGCACCACGAAACTCAACCCGATCAAAAATGTCACCGCCGCGATGATCACGTAGCCCGAGATGGAGCAGAAAAATGCGGCCAACTCCCGGCGCGCAAGCGTCCAGAAAATTTTCATTCGCCTTCCTCCTCTGCTTCGGTCGGCTTGGTCACCTGCACGTAGATGTCTTCGAGGGAATGGCGGCTGCGTGTCAATTCGCGCAGGATCCAGCCGCGTTCCACCACCAGCGCGAAAATCGCCGGGCGCAGATCATATCCGTCGCGCGGTGTCAGCGCGCAGCGCTGGAATTCGCCTGCACATGACGATACGTCGGATTGTTCGATTCCCGGCACTTGCGACAAGGCTTCAAGCAGTTCGTCCGCCGGCGCGGCGATTTCGGCGATGATCTGGCTGCCACCGGCCATGAGCCGCTGTAGATTGTCGGGCGTGTCGGCGGCCAGGATTTTGCCGTCGCCCATGATCAACATCCGGTTGCACGTCATTTCCGCCTCCTGCAGGATGTGCGTTGAAATCAACACGGTGTGCTTCTGGGCCAGGCTTTTGATCAATTGCCTTACCGCGCGAATCTGGTTGGGATCGAGGCCGATGGTCGGTTCGTCCAGAATGATCAACTCCGGCTCATGCACCAGCGCGTCCGCCAGGCCGACCCGCTGTTTGTAACCCTTGGAAAGCTGGCCGATGATGCGCCGGCTCACCTCCGTCAATCCACATTGCTCCATCACTGTGACCACGCGTTCGCGCGAACGCCGCCAGCCCAGGCCCTTGAGCCGCGCGCGGAATTTCAGGTATTCCCGCACGCGCATCTCGGGATACAGCGGATTGTTTTCCGGCATGTAACCGATGCGGCGCCGCACTTCATCCGACTGGTGAAAGACATCGAAGCCCGCGACGCGCACCGTGCCGGCCGTCGCCGGCATGAAACACGAGAGAATCCGCATGGTCGTGCTTTTCCCCGCGCCATTCGGTCCGAGCAAACCGACAATTTCGCCGCGCGCGACCGTGAACGAAATGCCCGCCACCGCCGTGCGTCCGGCATAGCGTTTCGTCAAATTCGCCACGTCAATCATCGCCTGATCATTCATTGGAGCTCAATGCGGAGTTTAGCCATAAAATCCCGCTTCCGGCCAATCAATTCTGCGGCGAAGAACCTGGCCGGTTTCCTTGAATGGGCAAAACCGCCGCTGGTTGCGTTCAAAATTATGCGTGCCGGCTTGACTTTGCTCAACCGCAGGCGCAAAAGCAATCCGCAGTGTCTCCGCCGCCTGACAATTTTTACGCCGACTGGCGTCCGCGCTTCGACGCGGGGAATGTCCTGCGCGACGAAAATGATCCGCCGCCGGAACGCCTGCTCCAGGCCATCTGGCACCACCAGCGGCTGCAGCGCGACCGGCTCCAGACCGCCGATGGAAAATCGGTCCGCGTTTTGCATCCCGGCTTTGCGAGCGTCGAAGGCGGGCCGGATTTTCGCGGCGCGGTCATTCAAATCGGCGACGACGCGCCGTGTTCCGGGGACGTGGAGATTGACCTGCGGGTCGGCGGCTGGCGCGCCCATGGTCACGACCGCAACCCGGATTTTAAAAATGTCGTGCTGCACGTCGTTTGGGATGAGACAGTCCAAAGCCCAAAGTCCAAAGCCCAAAGTCCGCTGGCGGTTTTATCCTTGAACGACAAACTGGATGCGCCCCTGGCTGAACTCGCCTTGTGGCTGGAAAATGATTCGCCGCGCGTCCTGCCCGAAAATTTGCGCGGCCAATGTTGCCTGGTGTTGCGCGAACTGGATGAAACGCGGCAAGGCAAAATTTTGGACGCTGCCGCCCGCGTTCGTTTTCAGGCCAAAGCCGGACAATTTCGCGCTCGCGCCCGGCACGTCGGCTGGGAGCAGGCGCTGTGGGAGGGTTTGTTCCGCGCGCTCGGCTACAAACACAACCTCTGGCCGATGCAAAATCTCGCTGAATCGCGTTTGCGCTGGGCGCCCGGGGCGGACACGGCTTTCGCCCTTCAAGCCCGGCTGCTCGGCATCAGCGGTTTGCTGCCGGCGGAATTGCCGCGCGCGCAGGCGGGCGGCGATGGTTATCTGCGGCGCGTCTGGGATTGCTGGTGGCGGGAACGCGATGCGTTCAGCGATTGCATTCTGCCGCGCACGGTCTGGAAATTTCACGGATTACGACCGGCGAATCATCCCCAGCGCCGCCTGGCGCTGGCGGCGCACTGGCTGGCGGACAAAAATTTGATTTCAAAAATTGAAAACTGGAGCGTGGCGTCCGTTTTGTCAGACTGTAGCAGCGGACGTGAGTCCGCTCTGACTTCAAATCATAATGAGCCGGCTCACGCCGGCTGCTACGAAGATTCAAGAAAATCCCATGAGTTGCTGGATTCGCTGCGGGAAATTCTGGAAGTGGAGCGCGACGAATTCTGGTCGTGGCACTGGACGTTCCGCTCGGCGCGGCTGAAAAAACCGCAGCCGCTGCTGGGTGATGCGCGGGTGACGGACCTAGCGGTGAACGTGATTCTGCCGTGGCTTTGGACGCGCGCCGCCGAAGGCAAAAATGGAAGGCTCCAGCGCGTCATTGAACACCGCTATGCCGTGTGGCCGCAGGCGGAAGACAATTCCATTTTGAAACTGGCGCGGCAGCGTTTGTTGGGAGTGGGGCGAAGCCGCGCGTTGCGAAGCGCTGCGGCGCAGCAGGGGTTGATTCAAATCACGCGCGACTTTTGCGCGTTTTCGAATGCGGTCTGCGAGAACTGCCGGTTCCCGGAACTGGTGCGAGGTTGGAATGGCGATGCCGGTTTTCCGCCTGTGGAAAATTAAACCATCTGCCGGTTGGCAGCCTGTGCCGCGAAATCACTTCACTTCCAGATTGGCGAACGGATTTTGCAATCCCGCGGATTGCGGTTCTTCCGAAACGGGCACCTTGATTTTTGCGGGGGCGGAATGAGCTGGTTGATGATTCTCCGAAGCCGGCGCCGGGCTGCCTTCAATTTGATGCGGATTTTTGGCGCGCTTGTTGCGCGGCAGCGGGCTGACCATCACATTGATGCCGCGCCCGATGAGTTTTGGCGGAAAATCGGGATTGCCGAAGGGCGCGATCTCGGCCAGAAATTTGTTGATGACCTGGAAGCCGACCTCGGTGTGCGCCATTTCGCGGCCGCGGAATTTGAGCGCGACCTTCACCTTCATGTCCTCGCAGAGAAAATCCACCGCGTGCGTTACCTTGATGCCGAGGTCGTGCGGGTCGATGCGCGGGCTTAATTGCACTTCCTTCACCGTTGAGGCGTGCTGGTGTTTCTTGGAATCCTTTTCCTTCTTGGCCATCTCGTAACGGTATTTGCCGAAATCCACGAGCCGGCAAACCGGCGGCGTGGCGGTGGCGGCGATCTCGACCAGGTCAACCCCGTTCTGCCGCGCCAGATTGATCGCGTCGTTCAACGAGATGACGCCGAGTTGCTTGCCGTCCACTCCAATGACCCGGACTTCGCGGGCGCGGATTTTGCCGTTGACCCGGACAAACGAAGCAGGAGAAAAAGTGCGTGGGGAATAAGGGCGGCTCAAGACACCCTCGTCGGTTGTGGCATAACTGTAAGTTTTGGCATCAGACAAACTGGCACGGCCAGTTCAAAATCTGATATACCAATAAGCCTTTCTGGTTGGACGTGCAAGCAAATAATCGGTGGTAAACTCAAAAATCAGGACCTGATTTGATGGCTTTAAGCGCGGCTTCGTAAACCCGCTTTAACGGTATCTTGGCCCGTACCGCCAGTTTTTTGCACGATTCAAACTCCGGCGCGGCCTGGACCACCTTCCCGTTGAGCCGGCCGATTTTCACCATAATCTCGCCCCGGCGCGTTTTGACCCGGGTGTATTCGCGCCGCAATTTACACCTTTCCGCCACCGTTCGCCGTACGCCAAACGTACTCGTTTCGAGCAAAATCATTTCGCTGAACTTGTCCGCGTCGGTTTCGGCGCACAGGACCGTGAGCAACACCCCGGGACGGTTTTTCTTCATCTGGATCGGCGTGTGAAAAACATCCAGCGCACCCGCCGCCAGCGCAGCTTCGACAAAATGCCCGAGAATTTCCCCGCTCACGTCGTCCAGATTCGTTTCGAGCACGGCCACACGGTCCGTTTCCCAATCCGGCGCTTTGGACTTTGGACTTTGGACTTTGGACACCTTGCCCAAGGCCGCCCGGAGAACATTGGGTCGGGTCTTGTTTTCCCGTGTGCCGAGTCCGAAACCGGTTTTTTCCGCGACCAGACCCTGCATCGGGCCAAATTTTTCTACAAACTCCGCCAGCAGGGCGGCGCCGGTGGGCGTGACCAGCTCGTGCGGTTCGTCGCATTGCGTCAGGCCGATGCTGCGAGCGCCCAAAATCGCCAGCGTCGCCGGGGCGGGCACAGGAAATCGCCCGTGGGCGCAGTCCACCCAGCCGGTGCCTTCCACGACCGGCGCGGCCAGCACGCGCGGTTTGCCGAGCATCTCCAGCGCAAGACACGCGCCAACAATGTCCACGATGGAATCCACCGCGCCGACCTCGTGAAAATGAACCTGCTCCGGCGGCCGGCCGTGGATTTTGCCCTCGGCCTCCGCGATGCGTTGAAACACGGCGACGGATTTTTTCTTCACCCACGCCGATAATTTGCTTTTTACGATGAGTTTCTTGATTTCCGCAAACGTCCGGTTCTCGTCGTGATGATGTTCGTGTTCGTGGTTGTTTGGAGTTCCGGCTTTAGCCGGTCCATGCCGCCTGAAGGCGGAACTCCGAACGTGATGCCCGTGCTCGTGATGATGTTCGTGGGCGCCGGCCAGATGGACATCAAATTTTACGCCGGCGATGCCGGAGTTTTGTCTGTGCGTGATGTGAAGATGATAGCCGCCGAGATTCACCTTCTTCAACCCGCGCTCCAGCCGGCGCGCATCCACACCGAGGTCAATCAGCGCGCCGATAAACATGTCGCCGCTGATGCCGCTGAAAATATCGAGGTAAAGCGTTTTCATTTTTCTGCCAACGCATTGATCTGGCTGGCCGCGTAGCCCGCGCCAAAACCGTTGTCAATGTTCACCACCGTCACACCGCTGCCGCAACTATTCAACATGCCCAGCAACGCGGCGATGCCGCCGAAGCTCGCGCCATAACCGATGCTGGTGGGCACGGCGATGACCGGTTTGGCAACCAGACCGGCGACGACGCTCGGCAGCGCGCCTTCCATGCCGGCGACGACAACGAGCACGTTCGCGCGCCGGATGTTTTCCGATTTTGCCAGCAAGCGATGCAAACCGGCCACACCGACATCGTAAATCCGTTCGACCCGGTTGCCCATGATTTCCGCCGTTACCGCCGCCTCCTCCGCCACGGGCAAATCACTGGTGCCGGCGCAAATGATCCCGATGGTTCCGGGGCGTTTGGGCAGCGGTGATTTTTCAATGGTCACGCAACGGGCAATTTCGTGGTGAATGGCGCGCTTGAATTTTTTGCGCAACGCGCGGGCATGCGCGCCGGTGATGCGCGTGATGAGAACGCGCGCATCGGATGCCAGGATTTTTGCGGCAATTTTGACGACCTGTTCCGGCGATTTGCCGCCGCCGAAAATGACTTCGGGAAAACCTTTGCGGAGCGCGCGATGCGTGTCCACCTGCGCGAAGCCGAGGTCGGCGATGGGCGCGGCCTGAAACGCGCGCAAAACCCGGTCGCGGCTCACTCCGCCCGCGCGGAATTTTTCCAGCAATTGAATCGCTTCGGTAATCGTCACAATCAAATAATATGCGCTTTGTTCAGACGGTCACGGCAAATTTATCGTGTTCTCCGGCGGTCACACGGGGAATATTTAATGATGATGCCGGGACAGCCGTTTCCGGTTGGCGTAAAGATACCAGACAATCAACACATTGATGGCCAGCACGATCAGCAGGCCGAGCTTGGGATGGCTGAACAATTCCGGACGGGGATGATCTGCCATCCTGGGCGCGTGGTGGCGCACCAGTTCATAGATTTCCACCGGGATGAAAAATGCCGACTCACAGATGGTCAGCCAGATGGCCCAGCGGGCGCGAAAGGCCAGTCCCAGCCCCAGGACAATCAAAAACAACCCGCACAAAAACGTGCCCGTCGCCACCGCGCGCACGTTGGCCGGGGTGACGGTGTCCAGCCAGTCGCCAATCCCCTGGAAAAAACGCTGTTCGGGATCGAGATGCACCCAGCGCAAAAACTGGTCGAATACGTCCGACAAATCCTTGTTCGCCAGCGATAATACCCCCAACGCCAGCAGCAGCAGCGCAACGCCTTTGATCAACTTGATCGCCGCGATGAAATATAGTATCGGCGCGCGTTTTTTCTCCGGTGCGGCAGGCGGGTTTGCGTTCGCGGTCATCAACGGATTTTGACAAGCAGCCAGTCCAGCAATTCATCCATGGCAATGCGTTCCTGCCGGCCATCGTCACGAAAACGCACTGTCACCGTGTCCTTTAACTCCGGCTTTTCCCCGAGCGTGTCAAAATCAATCGTCACGCAGAACGGTGTGCCGGCTTCATCCTGGCGCGCGTAACGGCGGCCGATCGAACCGGCATCGTCGTAAAACACATTCATCCACGGACGCAACCGGTCGCGGACTTCAATCGCCTTCTTCACCAGGTCCGGCTTGTTCTTGAGCAACGGCATCACGCCGGCCTTGACCGGCGCAACCCGCGGATGAAATTTCAAAATCACGCGCGTATCGGTTTTCCCTTTGTCATCGGTCTCGGTGACTTCGCTGTAGGCGTTGGTAATCAAGGCGAGAATCAGACGGTCCACGCCTGCCGACGGTTCAATCACGTGCGGGATGTACTGGCCTTTGGCGAGGCCGTTCGCGTCTTCGGTGGCGTCTTTTGACGCCGGTTCCTCCGCCACGCCCATTTTGACGAGGTATTTTTTCCGGTTTTCGTAGTAGCGCCGCCAGAGTTCATCCGATTTTTCCTTCGGCAGCTTCCCCCACGCCGTGCGCAGGTCCTCGTCAAAAATGCCCATCGGTTTGCCGGAGAAACGCTCGTGCTGGCTCAAATCAAAATCGCTGCGCGCGGCGATGCCCTCGAGTTCCTGCGTGCCGAAGGGGAACTTGAACAATATGTCCACGCAGGCGCGGGCGTAATGCGCGAGCTCCTCCGGTTTCTGCCAGTATTCTTCAAGCGTGGTGCGCGGCAGGCCGATGCCTTCGTAAAATTTGATGCGTTCCTCGACCCAATACTTGTGCCACGCTTCCCAGCCCCAGTCCGAACGTGCCGCCGGCATCTTGCCGGCGGAACTGATTGAGGACGGATCTGCCGGCGGGACGCCGGCAGCACGTTGGGCAGCTTCCAGTTTTGCAACTTCCGCCGCGCTTGCCACCCGGCCGCAAATGGCTTCGACGACTTCATCGGGCTTGATGAAGAATTCGAGTTCCATCTGCTCGAACTCGCGGGAGCGGAAGGTGTAATTGCGCGGCGTGACCTCGTTGCGAAATGCCTTGCCGGTTTGCGCGATGCCAAACGGGACTTTTTGCCGCGACGTTTCGAGCACATTCTTGAACTGCGCGAAGATGGCCTGCGCGGTTTCGGGGCGGAGGTAGGCAATGGCCGAGTCATCCTGCACCGGGCCGACGTAGGTCTGGAACATCAGGTTGAATGCCCGCGGGGCCGTCTTTTCCCCGTGGCATTCGGAAACCATCTTGCTGGGTTTTTGCGGACAGGGAATTTCATTGGTCTGATCGGCGCGGAAACGACCTTTGCACGTTTTGCAATCAATCATCGGGTCGCTGAACGTGTCCACGTGTCCCGACGCCTTCCAGATCTGCGGATGCATGATGATGGTGGCTTCGAGGCCGGCGACGTCGTCGCGCTGGCGGGTCATGGTGTTCCACCAGAGTTCCTTCACGTTGCGCTTGAGTTCGGCGCCGAGCGGGCCGTAATCCCAAAAGCCATTGATCCCGCCATAAATTTCGGAGGATTGAAAAATGAAGCCGCGCCGCTTGCACAACGACACGATTTTTTCCATCAGCACGTTTTCTTTTGGTTCGGCCATAGGGCTGGCCAGTGTTTGCGATGCGCGCGGCGCTGTAAATGAGATTTTGATGAACCCAAGGGCGGCCCGGCGCGTGAATTCCACGCGCGCCGCGTGAAAATTTCACGCATTGTGCCGTTGCGAAAAAAACTGCGGGCGGTTTTTATTGGCATTTTGCGGAAAAAGCCGGTTGGCATCGGCATTGCTAAACGTTTTTCAGACTGAAAAGCTGACGGCACGTGCAATGGATTTACGGATTCGACGGACCGTCAACCAGCGAACCAAAACCAAAAAACCTTATTGAACGTATGAAAAGAATTCTGAAACAGAAAAAGGCCTTCACATTGATCGAGTTGCTCGTCGTGATCGCCATCATCGCCATCCTGGCCGCCCTGTTGCTGCCGGCGCTCGCCGCGGCCAAGCGCAAGGCGCAAAAAATCAATTGCGTCAACAATCTCAAACAACTCGGCCTGGCTTTCCGCGTTTGGGAAGGCGACCACAGTGACCGGTATCCCATGGCCCTCAGCACGGTCAGCGGCGGCGCCCAGGAGCAAATTTGGAACGCAGCCACCGCCACTGCTCCGGCAACCGGACCGGGTTCGGCTGCCTATGGCCTGACCAACGTTTTTGTGGTCATGTCCAACGAATTAAGCACGCCCAAGGTTTTGTTCTGTCCGTCTGACGGCCAGCGGAAAGCCACGACCAACTTTCCTTCCCTGCACTTTAATGATCAAAACATGAGCTACTTTGTTTGTGGTGATGCGGAGGAGGCCTATCCGCAAATGATTTTGGATGGTGACCGCAACATTGGAACCATTAATAGCGCCGGCACCCCCGCAAATACGACCAACAAACTCGGCGCGCAATGGAGCGGAGATCCGAACGCCTGGTGGGCTTGGAGCGCCAATGATATGCATTTGAAGCAGGGCAATCTCGGAATGGCTGATGGCCACGCCGAGCAGCCAACCGTAGTTCAGTTGCAGCAGGAACTGGCCACCGCCACCAACGGCGCGTCCACCACGTTCCCGTGGTATAATTTCCCGCAAGGGTCAGGCCACTGAACGCAGGCTGAATTTTACTGTTTCACAAAGCCACAAGGCATCCGCAAGGATGCCTTTTTTGTTTTAACCGGGGGTTCGTCCTGAAGAAATCAAAGGGCGTGGTCGGAGCGGTCGGGATCACCGGTGTCGTTTTTTGTTTCTGACTTTTCCGCCCGCCGCTGCCGGGTGAAAAATTTTTGCAGCCATCCCCGGCAATCCGCTTCCCGGATGCCGCCTGTGATTTCGCAGTGGTGGTTCAGCGTGGGGAATTGCAGCAGGTTCATCGCCCCGCCCGCCGCGCCGCCTTTGGGGTCGCCCGCGCCAAACACCACGCGCGCCAGCCGCGTATGCACCATCGCGCCCGCGCACATCGGGCAGGGCTCCTTGGTCACGTAAAGCGTGCAATCCGTCAGCCGCCAGTCGCCCACGGTTTCCTCGGCCTGCGTGAGCGCAAGCATCTCGGCGTGCGCCGTGGCGTCCTTGAGCCGCTCCACCTGGTTGTACGCCCGCGCGATGATCCGGCCCTCGCGGACGATGACCGCGCCGACGGGCACCTCGTCCGCCTCATAGGCCCGCACCGCCTGGCGCAAGGCCTCGCGCATGAAATAATCGTCGCTGTGCAAATCAATGATGGGTTCGTCCATAAAAATCAGTCCTCAGTCCCAAGTCCACCGTCCCGAGTCCGATACCGCAGAACTGTGGACTGAAGACCGGGAACTGTGGACTCTTCGAGTATCCAGTCGTTGCGTCCGTCAGGATGACAATGGCAGTGCGCCGCGAAGAATCCGCCGCGATGCCGCCAAAACCAGGGCCAGATCTGTTCCCGGTCGGTCTGCGGCAGATTCAACCCGTCCAGCGCGGCGCGGGTGAAGAATTGAAACCGGCCCTCGGTGTGGTCGGGCGGCAGGGTTTTCAGGCGCGGCATGACCTCGAACAAAAACATGAGCCAGTGCGTCCGGCCCTGATAGCCGTGTTCACTGACGAGGCCGGTCAGGTGCAGATCTGCGGGACGCAGCGGCAGCCCGGTTTCCTCCTGCGCCTCGCGGCAGGCGCAGGCGTAGGGCGATTCGCCGATGTCCATTTTCAATTTCCCGCCGCACGGACTCCACAAGCCGCGGTTTGGCTCCTGCGCGCGTTCGAGCAACAGCACTTCTTCGCGTTCGCTGAAACAGTAGAGCAGCGTGGCGACCTTGTAGGGCAAAATCATTGCGAGGAATTTTGAATTTCGTTTGGTGAATGTCGAGAGCAGAAACAGGAGCCACAAATTTCCATTGCGACCCGGCTTAAATGCGGTAGGATTAAAATTTCCGCCCCGAAAGTTTTCGGGGAGAAGAATAAAATCCATGAAAAGTTACGATATTGCAGTCATTGGCGGCGACGGCACCGGACCGGAGGTCACCGCGGAAGCCCTCAAGGTGGCGGAAGCCGCCGCCAAAAAGTTCGGGTTCAAACTCAACTGGCATTCCTACGATTTCGGCGGCGAACGCTATCTCAAAACGGGCGAAGTCCTGCCGGACAGCGCCGTGGATGAGTTGCGCAAGTTCAAGGCGATGTATCTCGGCGCCATCGGCCATCCGCAGGTCAAGCCAGGCATCCTCGAAAAAGGCATCCTGCTCCGCCTCCGTTTCGAACTGGAACAATACATCAACCTCCGGCCGGTAAAACTTTACCGCGTGCAGGATTGTCCGCTGAAGGACAAGGGGCCGGAGGACATTGATTTTGTGGTCGTGCGCGAAAACAACGAGGGCCTTTACATCGGCACGGGTGGTTTTGTGTTCAAAAACACGCCGCACGAGATCGCCGTGCAGGAATCCGTCAACACGCGCCGGGGCGTGGACCGCTGCCTGAAATACGCCTATGAACTGGCCAAAAAACGGCGCGGCGCCAAGCCGTGGAAAGGCCTCAAGCCCGAGGACGTCAAGGACGGCAAAACAGCCCAGTTGACGCTCGTCGGCAAAACCAATGTGCTGACGTTTGAGTTCGACCTGTGGGAACGCGCCTTCCACGAAATGGGCGCCAAGAAGTACCCGACCGTGAAGCGCGATTACGCCCACGTGGACGCCACGTGCATGTGGTTCGTGAAAAATCCGGAGTGGTTCGATGTAATCGTCACCGACAACCTGTTTGGCGACATCATCACCGACCTGGCCGCGATGATCCAGGGCGGGCTGGGCGTTGCCGCCGGCGGCAACATCAATCCCGAGGGCACCAGCATGTTCGAGTGCATGGGCGGCAGCGCACCCAAATACACCGGCAAGAACGTCATCAATCCCATCGCCGCCATCAACGCGGGCGCCATGATGCTGGATTTCATCGGCGAATCAAAAGCCTGCGCAGCCATCGAGGCGGCCGTCGTCAAGATCATCAACACCAAGATCAAGTCGCTGGCCGCCGGCAAAATGGGCTACGGCACACGCGAAGTCGGCGACCTGGTGGCGGCAGCGCTTTGATGCCGGGGCGGCGATGAAAAGCCTGACCGAACATCTCTGGTTTGAGACGCCGCACCGCCGCGATTATCTCAACATCACGGATACGGTCGAACAACTGGTCCGCAAGAGCGGCGTGCAGGAGGGGCTTTGCCTCGTCAACGCCATGCACATCACTGAATTTATTGAGGTCAGTTGCACAAAGTTGTGATTACGAGCTGCCCCTATTAGATCGCTTACAAATTTTCTCAAACAGGCAACGTTCAGGGGAGGCTTCAGAAATTCCACATTTCCAATAATATGAACTGGGGCCTAGTTTTCTCGGAGCTAGTATGGGAGGTGCGTAATCAAGAAACTTTTGAATTTTCTTTGTCATCCTGCGCGACGGGGAGGTGATACCGCGCTCCCAATTGCTGACCGATACAGAAGAAATTCCGACCTTCGCTGCAACATCTGTTTGCAGCCAGTGTAATTTCAAACGGTGTTTCTTGATTTGCTCACCGAGAGTCTGTAGCTGCAATGGAGTTCGCTGGTTTAATTTCCAATGTCGTGGATATGGCCGGCATGGTCGGGAAATTTGAATGGGGCAAAGTGAGAGAAGGAGCAGTATATTTTTTATGTGGAGTGGTTGCATAAATTATCATGCAACCATTACTACCTATCTTGTGGCAACTTAGTTATCCCATCGGCGTTTGTTAAAGTCAGCCGCCGGCCTGAACGGCTTCAAGCTCGATCTCGAACAGGAGGTTGTCCCGACAGATATCGCAACACGCGTGGACCACCGGCATGGACTGCTGTCCGTGCCGCGCCAGCCAGTCCGTAAACAGCGGTGCGTTGGCGGGGTGTTTGAAAAAAGCCGTGGCGAACGCCGTATCCGCAAACGTCATCCGCCGCGATTCAAGAATGGCTGCCACCACCTGCATCGAGCGTTCGATTTGCGCCCGCGTGTCGCCGATGTGTTCCGTTTTTCCGTCGCGCGCAATGCTGGCCGTGCCGGAAACGAGCAGCCGGCGGAATCCGGCGCACCCGATTTCCACCGCGCGGCTGAAGGCGCTTCCGTAGGCTGACGCCGGGCACTGTTCCGGCGACGGGGCAAAATGCAGCACCGGAGCGGCCTCATCATGCGGACGGATGGCCCATGCGGCGGCGGACAACGCGGCGCCCATCGGATTGCGGCCGCCCACACCCGTGCTGGCGGGCAGACTGTCCGGTCGCAGTTCGTTGCGCGCGAAAATGTCGTTCCGCACGCGATTGAACTCCCCGTACCACGAAAGCAAGTCGTCGAGATAAAACCACGTCCGCGCGATGTCTTTCATGGTCATGCCCGCCGCGGCCAGGCCGGCTTGAAGTTTTTCAAAAACTTCGCGGGCCTGTTCCGGTGGCGTGGCCTGCGTCCGTGCCGGCAAAATCGGGTTGACCATGCAATGGGTGGCCAGGGCATCGTCCCAAGTACGGCTCACAACGCCGTTGCCGCCAACGGTCCGGACGCGCGCGCCGGTGACGGCGTGGATCTGCATTCCAGCGATGGCATTATCGGCGCAACCGGCTCCCTCCACCCAGGTGATCGGCAGTTCGGGGTCTTCCAGCGCCTGGCGCAAGGTTTTGAGTGTTGCTTCGTATGCTGCCGTCGAACCGAAAACAATTTGTCGCACCACCGTGGCATCCCGCGAGTTCAACGCTTCGGCGAGACGCCTGGCCATGGCATTGATGGATTCGCTTTTCATCGGCGTCACGGTCAAATGCAGTTCGGAGACGGGCGAGGATTCAACCGCGACGAGGTTCAGTCCATCGCCATGCTGGCGGCGGATGCGCGCGGGCGCGGGACAAGACTGGGCTGAACTCCGGGAAGGCACGGTTTTGGCAGGCATATACATCTCCTTTGTTACGGCAGTTGCTGTTTATTATGACGGAACCGGTAGCATTTGAGTTACACCAAAATCGCCAATGACCGGTAACCAACCGGTCATGCTGTCCGTCCAATACCTTGGTTGTAATTCCAATCCCGGCAACGCCAGGGCGGGCAAAGGATTTACACGTCGTATCATGCCATGAAAACATCGGTGATTTCAGCGCTGGTCCTGACGGTCGTCATGACCGGAATGATCGCCACCCGGGCGCAGACCGGTCCGTATGAAAGCCCGGCCCGGCTGTCGCCGGAGAGTGAAATTGACCAACTCGTTTTCAACCGGCTGAAACAATTGGACATCCAACCGGCCAATCTCTGTTCCGACGCGGTGTTTGTCCGGCGCGCCTACCTGGACGTGATCGGTACCCAGCCGGCAGCGCGCGAAGCCAGCAGCTTCATCCTGAACCGCGACCCGAACAAACGCGCCAAGCTCATTGACCAGCTTCTGGCGCGCGATGAATTTGCGGATTACTGGGCGATGAAGTGGAGCGACCTGCTGCGGGTGAAGGCGGAGTTCCCCATTGATTTGTGGCCCAACGCGGCGCAGGCCTATTACCACTGGATCCGGAGTGCCATCGCGGCGAACCAGCCCTACGACCAGTTCGTGCGCGACCTGCTCACGGCCAGCGGCAGCAATTTCGAGGTCGGCCAGGCCAATTTTTATCGCGCCATGCAGAACCGCGACCCGAAAGGCATCGCGCAAGCGGTGGCGTTGACGTTCATGGGCGAGCGCGCCGATAAATGGCCCAAGGAAAAACTGGCCGGCATGGCAGCGTTCTTCTCGCAGGTCGGCATCAAGACCACGGCGGAGTGGAAGGAGGAAATCGTGTACTGGAATCCCGCCTCGACGAACGCACAAACGACGGCGACGTTTCCCGACGGAACGACGGTCAAGCTCTCAACCGACCGCGACCCGCGCGAGGTGTTTGCCGACTGGCTGATTGACGCGAAGAATCCGTGGTTCGCGCGTAACATCGTGAACCGCGCCTGGTTCTGGCTGCTGGGCCGCGGCATCATCCAGGAACCGGACGACATCCGGCCCGACAATCCGCCGGTCAATCCCGAACTATTGGCGTATCTGGAAAAGGAACTGATCGCGTCGCATTACGACTTGAAACATCTCTTCCGGCTGATTTTGAACTCGCAGACCTACCAGTTGTCGTCCATTCCCCGGAGCAACAAACCGGAGGCCATGGCCAATTTCGCCTTTTACCCGGTGCGCCAGCTTGATGCGGAAGTGCTGTCGGACGCCTTGTGCGAGATCACCGGTACGACGGAGAAATATTCCAGCTCGATCCCGGAGCCGTTCACGTTCATTCCGGAAAAGGAGCGCTCGATTGCGCTGCCGGACGGAAGCATCACCAGCGCATTCCTGGAAATGTTCGGA
>Ga0187851_10001238_pt1 | contig 24626 bp, 22 predicted proteins | sample June2016WEW_6_10_FD_132997 | JGI IMG/M metagenome (GOLD analysis project Ga0187851, IMG submission 132997) | Peatland microbial communities from SPRUCE experiment site at the Marcell Experimental Forest, Minnesota, USA - June2016WEW_6_10 | ecosystem: Environmental > Terrestrial > Soil >...
ACCGATACCGGAGCCGATGACAGCCACGGTTTGATGTTTGTCAGATTCGACAGCGGGTTCGGCGAGGCCATGTTTCCAGCCGTAGTCGAGCAGGAACCGTGTGAGGGCGCGAATCGGCACGGGATCAGATTTGGCCGCCAAAATGCAGGCCTGTTCGCAAACGCGTCCGCCCACGCACACGTGGGACGCCAGCTCAGGAATGCTATGGGTGACGAACATGAGTTCGGCGGCCTCCTTGAACTGGCCGTCGGCAATCAGGCCCAGCAGTTCGTGGATGGGCGTGCCGAGCGGACAGGCTTCCACGCAACGCGGGTTCGGGCACTGGATGCAGCGACTGGCCTGTTCGCGGGCGGTGGCTTCGTCGTACGGCAGATGGGTCTGCTGAAAATCAGAGACCCGGGCGGAGGCCGGCCGTTTGGGCGGTTCAGCGCGGTCAATGTCACTCCAGGCGTATTTCGCTTTACCACTTGGCGAGGAGCTTGGGTTCATGCTTCGCCTTTCGTTTGGTTATGCTCAGTAAAACTCGCGGTCGCGCGTCACCGCCGGGCTGCCGTGACCCGTCGTCATCTCCAGGGATTTCTTGGGACAGGCTTCCACGCAGTAGCTACAGGTGATGCACCGCAACCGGTCAATGGCCCATTTCTTTTGCGCGCGGTTCACCACCAGCGCGCCGGTGGGACACTTTTTGGCGCAAATGTTGCAATAGACGCAGTTGTCCTTGGTGAACACCAGCGACCCGCGCGAGCCCGCCATGGGGTTGCGCGGCGCGAAGGGATAGCGGGTGGTCGGCGGCTTGCTGAGCGCCCACTTCAGGGCCAGTTTGGACATTTCGAAATAACCCATATCACCTTTCCGTACAACTGATGCAGGGATCAATCGTCAGCACAATCATCGGCACGTCGGCCAGGTCGCAGCCCGGCAGCACCTTCAACATGGCCGGCAGATTGGCGAACGTCGGCGTGCGCACGCGGAACCGCTGCAGGTTTTTGGTGCCGTTGGCTTTCAAATGGTAAACCACCTCGCCGCGCGGCTGCTCGGTGCGCGTGATGGTTTCGCCGGTGGGATTGCCCGTGACTTTCACGGCGATCTCGCCGTCGGGAATTTTTGCAAAGGCCTGGCGGATGATTTGCACGGACTGGAACAGTTCCCCGCACCGGACGGCGCAGCGGGCGTAGGAATCGCCCTCGGTGCGCGTGATCGGCACGACCGGGATGTCCTTGAACGCGGCGTATCCCTGATCGCGCATGTCCTGCGCCACGCCGCTGGCCCGCAGCATGGGGCCGACGCAGCCGAGGTCATACGCCTCCTGTTTTGAGAGCACGCCGATGCCGCAAAGCCGCGCCTTCACCGACCCGTCGTTGAGGAACACGCTGGTGATGCCCCGCATGTCCTTTTCGATTTCGTCCAGGTCCTTCAAGATGGTTTTGATGGTGTCAGCGCTTATGTCGCGCCGCACGCCGCCGACCTTGCACGAGCCAAAGATGACGCGGCCGCCGGTGGTGGCTTCAATGATGTTGAGCACCTTTTCGCGCACGCGCCAGGAATGCATGAACAGATTTTCAAAGCCCATGCCGTCGGCCATCAGCCCCAGCCAGAGCAGATGGCTGTGGATGCGGGAGAATTCGCCCCAGACCGTCCGCAGATACAGCGCGCGCGGCGGCACCGGGATGTTCATCAACGTCTCAATCCCCTGGCAATAGGTCTGCCCGTGGATGAAGCTGCAGATGCCGCAGATTCGTTCGGCGACATAAACGAATTCGATGTAGTCCTTCTTCTCGGCCAGTTTTTCCAATCCGCGATGGATGAAACCGATGGACGGCCGCGCCTCGATGACTTTTTCGTCCTCGACGACGAGGTCGAGGTGGACCGGCTCCGGCAACACGGGGTGTTGCGGGCCGAAGGGGATGACAGTGCGTGCCATAAAATTAAATCTTGGGATTAAGATTATGAGTAAAATTAGGATTTAGAAGATGGGGGTCGGCCATCATCTTAATCTTTCTCTTAATCTTAATCGTCTTCATTGCTGTTTCGCTCCCGTGGCTGTTGCTGCTGCGGGAGCCGCCGCTGCCGGGGCGGGAGCGCAGGTCGCCGCGCTGCTGGCACAGGGAAGCTTGGCCGTGGCGAACGGGTACTTGATGGCCGTCTTGTAAAATTTGCCCTTGAAATCAATCGCGATGCCGGCCACCTGCACGCCGAACAGGTCGTGGATTTCGTTTTCGTAAAGGACGGCGCAGAGGTAGATCGAACTGATGCTCGGCAGATGCGGCTCTTCGCCGGCCAGCGACAGGCGCAGGTTGGAAAGCTGGCTGTTGAGGTCGAAGCTGTAGGTCAGTTCGATCTGGCCGGGCAGTTGGGTGGCGCTGATTTGCACCAGCCGGCAGCCCTGGGCTTTTTTGGTCCGGACTTTTTCCAGCAGCGCGTCAATGGTGATCAGCTCGATTTGTTCCTGGCTCATTTACGTTCCTTTTGCAAATAGACCCACGTGATGGCGGGTGTGAACGGTTCGGTCTTGAACTCCTGATAACCCGCCTGCCCCAGCAATTGCAGGCCGTGCGTGTTCGGGCGGCCGGTGAAAGCCTCAAAACGTTTCGCATCGGGAAAGGCCTTTTCAATCTCGTCCACCAGCCGGCGGCCAATGTCACGGCGTTTAAAGTAAGGGTGGACACTGATGCCGCTCACCAGCGCGGAGCCGTTGCTGGCCTGGCCGCGCACCGAGCCGATGATCTTGCCGTTGACCACGGCCTTGATGAAAACCGCCCCGTCAAAATCGTTCTGAAGTTCCCCGAGCGTCTGCTGCAAGGCAGGTAAATTTTCGTTGTTGTAAATTTCCGCTTCGCACTGGCCGGCGTTTTTTTGCAGGGCCATAATTTCCGGCGCGTCGCTTTTTTCCGCCCGCTGGTAAACGACTTTGTCGATACTCTTGATGGCGACCTGCGTGTCCCGGTGTTTTTTCTCCAGCACCCCGAGGGCCTGAACCACACCGTCCACAATGGCTTCCGGTCGCGCGGCGCAGCCAGGCACATACACGTCCACGGGAATCACACTGTCGATGCCGCCGGAAATGTTGTAGCAATCGCGGAAGATGCCGCCGGTGGCTGCGCAGATGCCCACCGCCACCACCACCTTCGGCTCCGGCATCTGGTTGTAAATGTTGCGGATGACGTCCCGGCTCTGCTCGTTGACGGCACCGGTGACAAGAAAAATGTCGGCATGCTTCGGATTGCCGGTGTTGACCACGCCCAGGCGCTCGACGTCAAAAATCGGCGTCAGACAGGCCAGCACTTCGATGTCGCAGCCGTTGCAGCTCGAGGCGTCGTAGTGGATGATCCAGGGTGATTTTGAAAGGCCGGACATGATTCAATTCCTCCGGGCGATTACGTTGGGTTGGTTCAAGGCTGGCGTCGCGGCGGCGGCAGGAACCGTCCGGCTGACAGCGGGTTGGGCGACAACCGGGGCGGCGGGAACGGCCGGTTTCGCGGACAAAAGCGAGAGCACGAGGATGTTGCCAAAGCCGAGCACGGCGGCCACGATCCATGCGCTGCGGATGGCCGTCTGCCACTTGAGCCGGGCGAACACGTTGTCCACCAGAATGACGAATACAAACACGAACAGCGACATGGCCACGCCCAAAACCGGCATTGAAGCGAAGAACAGGTAAACCCAGCCCAGCAGGAACACGTTTTCGTACCAGTGCGCGATTTCGATGAGGGCCAGCGTGCGTCCGGAAAATTCGGTGGTGATGCCACGCACCAGCTCCTGGTGGGCGTGATGCGAGCAGGAGAGGTCTAACGGCGATTTGCGGAACTTGATTTCGAGCGTGTAGAGGAAACCGAGGAAAATTCCCGGCAACGCCAGCACCAGCAGCGTGGGATGATTGGCGATGTCATTCACGGCAAAACTTTTGGTGACCATGTACATCCCGATGGCCGTCAGCAGCACCATCGGCTCATAGGCCATCATCTGGATCAATTCGCGTTCCGCGCCGATGAAGCTGTAGGGCGAACTGGCCTTGTACGCGCCGAGTACAAAGAAAATGGCCGCCAGCGTCAGGGCAAAGATCACCAGCAACAAGTCCGACCCGCCAAAGAACAGCGCGCCCGTGAAGATGACCATCAACAGGAAGAAGCCGATGTAAAAGTTCTGTGAACGGCGGACGACAATGTTCTGCTTCTGCCACAGTTTCAGCACGTCGTAGAACGGCTGCCGGATGGGCGGGCCGCGGCGCGACTGCATGCGCGCCGAAATCCGCCGGTCCCAGCCCGCCAGCAATCCGCCGACGATGGGCGCCGCGACCAGATAAATCAAAATTCGAATCCAGGGACTCATAAAAATGCCACCGTCAACATTGCCACCAGCAGCAACGCGCAGCCGATCACGCCCCAGCGTGAAAGCCAGGCTTCACTGAAAATATTGCGCAAATAGTAGTTGCCGATCTCCACGTCCTGCACGGAGTCGGCGGTGCTGCGGAATTGCACGCTGCTGTGAACGTTCGCGCCGCCCAGATAAGCATCCACCACCTTCACGCCGCGGCCGTAGCTCATGAAACTGACCGGGAACAGCATGACCATTCCCATCATGATGGTCATGATGATGACGTTGCCCTCACCCAGGGACGCTGACTGGCCGTAAACCTGGTAGATATACGGCTCAATGAAATGGAAGGAGATGAGGGGAAACAACAGGCAGGCCATGGCCGTTGCCGCCGACAGGCCGTAGAGCGCAATGGCCTCGCCGAGGACCAGCTCCTTCTTGATCCGCTCAGCCGGTCCGACGACCTGCACCAGTTTGCCCATCCATTTGACCCAGAAGAACAACGTGGCGGCGCTGCCGAAAGCGATGAAGACCGACAGCGAGGGATAGGCATCCACGACCGCCTTGAGCACCGCCCATTTGCTGATCAACATGCCGAATGGCGCCAGGAACATGCCGGCCATGCCGATCTGCATCATGATCGCCACGCGCGGCATGCGCACGACCAGCCCGGACATGTCTTCGATGTTCCGGCTGTGCAGTTTGTGTTCCACCACACCCACGCACAGGAACAACAGGCATTTCGCCACCGCGTGGAAAATGATCAACAGGATGCCCGCCCAGACCGCCTCGTAAGTTCCGATGCCGCCGCAGAGCACGATCAAACCGAGATTCGCGACCGTGGACCAGGCCAGGACCCGTTTGGCCTCGCTGGAGGTGATGGCCGCCAGGGAGCCGACGACGAAAGTAACCGCTCCCACCAGTGCCACCATCATTCCGACTTTTGTGCCGGCAACCAACGGCGCCATGCGCAGGACGAGATAGACGCCCGCCTTGACCATGGTGCTGGAATGCAGCAACGCCGAGACCGGGGTGGGCGCCACCATCGCGCCCAGCAGCCAGCTCGAAAACGGAAGTTGGGCGGATTTGGTGATGCCGGCAAAGCACAGCAGCGCCGCCGGCAAGAGCACGAGCGCCTTGTCGGGAGAGTTGATCATCGCCTGCAATTCGATGCCGCCGGTTTTCTTTTGCAGCCAGACGATTGCTATTGCGAAAGCGAGTCCGCCGGCCAGATTCATCACCAGCGCCCGCAGCGCGTTGCGCTTTGCCTCATCGGTCTGTGTGTAGCCAATCAGCAGGAACGAGCAGAGCGTGGTGATTTCCCAGAAGAGGAACAGCCACACCAGGTTGTTGGCGAAAATGAGGCCGAACATCGCGCCCATGAAGATGAACATCACCGCGAAGAAAAACGGACGCCGATCCGGAACGTCGCGATGCGCCACTTCGTGGTATTCGCGCATGTAGCCCAGCGCGTAAATGCAGATGCCGCCGCCCACGATGCCGTTGATGAGGGCCATGATGACGGCGAAATTGTCCACGAACAGGTTCTGCGCCACCTCCAGGTGCGCGCCGGCGGTGAATTCAAACCAAACCATCAGGCCGGCCTGGGCCAGCGTGAGCAGCACGATCAGCAGATGTTTCGCGCGCACACCGACGTAAAGAATGAACAGGCTCATCGCCATCTCGACGAGCAACATGCCCAGGTTGATTCCATGCTGACTCCAGGGAAGCTCTCCCAGCTTTAGCGGGGGGAACAAAGCCAGGGCAACGGAACCGCAGCAAACCGCCAGCACCACGATGGATACCAGGATTTGGCGAAGCAGGTTGGGCTTCAAACCCAACAGCACCAAGCCGGCGGCCAGTGGGCCCAGAATCAATGTCAGAATGAGCGTCACAATCGTTGTCAAAAGTTAAAAAAATCCGGGTATTTCGGGTGTTTGCTCGTGACCGGCACAAGTTTCATTACGGTAAAATCTTCACCCAATTCCCCGTTGAAATAGAACTTACTGGACAGATTCAGATTGGCTTTGCGCTATTTGCCAATTAGCGAACATTCTTTGTCAGTGACTTTGCTTAAGTGAAGAATCAGCCGGACGAAAAGAAAAACAAAGCTAAGTGCTCAGGGGGTCGCGCGACTTGATGGCCTGATGCTGCTGAATCAAAAACTCACACCAGGCATCCATACCCTTGCCGGTCTTGGCGGAGGTTTCAAACACCTGCGCCTTGGGAGCCAGACGCCGGAGATTGGCCAGGGCCGCCTCCCGGTTGTAATCGCAGGCCGCAGCGAGGTCCATCTTGCTGACCACCGCCACGCCCGCCGACTGGAACATGGGCGGATATTTCAACGGCTTGTCCTCGCCCTCGGTGACGGACAATAAAACGACCCGCAAATCTTCGCCCAAATCATACGAAGCGGGACAGACGAGGTTGCCGACATTCTCGATGATGAGGAGATCAAGGCCTTTCAGGTCCAGCCGCTTCAACGCGCTGGCCACCATTTCCGCTTCGAGATGGCACACGGTGCCCGTGGTGATCTGCACCACCGGCGCGCCGGATTCGCGGAGGCGTTGCGCGTCGTTGTCGGTGGCCAGGTCGCCGACGATGACGCCGGTCTTCAGGCGTTTTCCCAGCGAGCGGACGGTTTCACGGATGAACGTGGTCTTGCCCGAACCGGGCGACGAAAGAACGTTCAGCACCAGCAGGCTGCGCGCATGGAAAAAGCCGCGGTTGCGCTCCGCCAACCGGTCGTTCTTTTCCAGAATCGCCTGCCGCACCTCCAAAACCCGATGCTGGCCAGCAGCGTCTTCGTGCGAGTGAGTGTGGCCTGCATCCCCGTGTGAGTGGGTGTGGGAATGCGGGTGTTCATGGTCGTGATGATGATCATGGCCATGACTGTGGCCATGACCATGATCATGGTCGTGGTGGTGGGCGCTGATGCCCACCGGGTTTTCACCGGGCAATCCGCATCCGCAATCCTGGCACATCAGTCAACCTCCAATGAAGTGAGTTCCATTTCGCGGCCCGCGCGGAGTTCCGCGCTGGGACGATGGCAATCAGGACATTCGGCGAACATCCGGGTTGCCGCAAATTCATGGTTGCACCCGGCACACCAGAACCGCGCCGGGACATCCTCAATGAGCAATTGGGCGCCTTGTGCCGGCGTGCCATCCGCGAGGGCCTCGAAGGCAAATTGCAGCGCGTCGGGCACCACGCCGCTCAGGGCGCCGATGCGCAGGCGGATGGCATGCACCCGGCTGGCTCCGGCTTGCCGGGCCTTTTCGAGTACCTGATCCAAAGCGCTTTGCATGATGGATAATTCGTGCATGGTCTGCCGAAAACAACAAACCGGCCGGTTTGCCAGGGCCGGGTTCCACACGCTCAAGGTATATCGCCGGTCGCGGAATTACAAATAAATTCCGGGTCATGCCCGCCGCTTACGCTTTTAATTCAAGGCCGCTTCGGACAGAATCCCCGCGTGAACCAAGCCGGATCAGCCAGCCAGCACGCACGTCTGAAACTCACCGTTCGCGGTGCGGTGCAGGGCGTCGGCTTCCGTCCGTTCGTCTTCCGTCTCGCCACCGGACTCGGATTGGCCGGCTGGGTCAATAATTCCCCGCAGGGCGTCTTCATTGAAGCCGAAGGCCCGCGCGCGGAACTGGAGAAATTCCTGCTCCGGCTGGAAACCGAAAAACCGCCACGCAGTTTCATTCAAAGCCTCGAAGCCTCGTGGCTCGACCCCGCCGGCTATACGGCATTTGAAATCCGCCCCAGCGAAACCGGCGGAAACAAAACCGCGCTGGTGCTTCCGGACATTGCCACCTGCCCGGATTGCCTGCGCGAAATCCTCGATCCCAGGAACCGGCGCCACCGTTATCCATTCACCAACTGCACCAACTGTGGCCCGCGCTTCAGCATCATCGAGTCCCTGCCCTACGACCGCGCGAACACCTCGATGAAGGCATTCAAGATGTGCCCGGAATGCCGGGCCGAGTACAACGAACCGCACAGCCGCCGCTTTCACGCCCAGCCAAATGCGTGCCCGGCTTGCGGGCCGCATCTTGAACTTTGGGAGGGCGGCGACATGTCGCCGCCCCGCAATGCGGGACGCGGACACGTCCGCGCACTCCAAAGTAACGCTGCCCTGCTCGCCGCCGCCGAAGCGATTCGTGAAGGCAAGATTGTCGCCGTCAAGGGGCTGGGCGGATTTCATTTGATGGCGGATGCGCGCAACGACAAAACGATTCAACTTTTACGCGAACGAAAACAGCGCGAAGAAAAACCCTTTGCGCTCATGTTTCCATCGCTGGAGAGCGTAAAAGCCGAATGCGAAGTTTCACTTTTGGAAGAGCGACTGCTGCGCTCGCCTGAGGCACCCATTGTTTTGCTGCGACGAATACACTTGATCACTCCAACGGATGAAAAGTCCCAACGGATGAAAACATCAAAATCAAAATCCGTTGGCACATTTCATCCGTTGGCGAATTCGGTTGCTCCGGGAAATCCGTATCTAGGTGTGATGCTACCTTACACGCCGTTGCATCATCTGCTGATGGCCGAGCTTGGTTTTCCTGTCGTTGCCACGAGCGGCAATTTAAGTGATGAACCGATTTGCACGGATGAGCGCGAGGCACTCGAACGGCTGGGCGGCATCGCTGATGTTTTTCTCGTCCACAACCGCCCGATTGTGCGGCACGTGGATGATTCGATTGTGCGCGTGATGCTGGACCGCGAACTGGTCTTGAGACGGGCGAGAGGTTACGCGCCGCTGCCAATTTTGTTGGAGTCCAAAGTCCAAAGTCCAAAGTCCAAAGTCGTGCTGGCGGTTGGCGCACATCTGAAGAACGCGGTCGCGCTTTCGGTCGGCAACCAAGCTTTCATCAGCCAGCATATCGGCGATCTGGAAACGGAGCAGGCCCATTCCGCCTTCCGCCGCGTCATTGCTGATTTTGAAAAACTGTACGACGCCAAACCGCAAATCATTGCCGCCGACCTGCACCCGGATTATCTCTCGACAAAGTTTGCGAATGAACTCGTGGCACTGGCCTCCCGGCCTGTGGGCAAAACACAGACCGGAGGTCTGTGCCACGTTGTTGGCGTCCAGCATCACATCGCCCATGTTCTGTCCTGCATGGCGGAAAATGAAATGGCGCCGCCGGCGCTCGGGGTGTCGTGGGACGGCACCGGCTACGGCCTGGACGGCACGGTCTGGGGCGGGGAATTCTTCCTCGTCACGGATGAAAGCATCGAACGCATTGCGCATTTGCGTCCGTTTCGTTTGCCCGGCGGCGACAAGGCGGTCAAGGAACCCCGCCGGACTGCGCTCGGGTTGCTCCATGAACTGTCCGGTGAAGCCATTTTCGAGCAAAAAAACGTTGCTTCGGTCGCCGCTTTTTCCGCTCCGGAACTGGCCACGCTGAAAACCATGCTGGCGAAAAAATTGAATTCGCCGGTGACGACGAGCATGGGCCGGTTGTTCGATGCGGTCGCCTCGCTCATTAATCTCCGCCAGCAAATCCGGTTTGAAGGCCAGGCGGCGATGGACCTGGAGTTCGCGCTGGACGGAGTTGAGACCGAGGAACGCTATGAACTGTCACTCGTCACCCGTCACCCGTCACTCGTTTTGGATTGGTCGCCGATGATTGAAGCCATTCTCGCGGATGTTCAGCAAGGTGTGAGCGTGGGGATCATTTCCGCGAAATTCCACAACGCGCTGGCGGAAGGCATCGTTGCGGTCGCCAAACGCACCGGCCAAAATCGCGTGGTGCTTTCCGGCGGCTGTTTTCAGAATCGTTTCCTCACCGAACGCGCGGTCCGGCGCTTGCAGGCGGAGGGCTTTCGACCGTACTGGCATCAGCGTGTGCCGCCGAACGATGGCGGGATTGCGCTGGGACAAGTCATTGCTGCCATGCGACAGAAGGAGTAGAGTGAAAGACCATGTGTCTGGCCATTCCAGGTAAAATTGAAAGCATCAGCGGCGATGACCCGCTGTCGCGGATGGGCAAAATCAATTTCGGCGGCATCCTCAAGGAAGCCTGCCTCGCGTATGTGCCCGAGGCGAAGGTCGGGGATTATGTCATCGTCCACGTCGGCTTCGCCCTCAGCCGGGTGGACGAGGACGAGGCGCACAAGGTGTTCGAATATTTGAAGGAGATGGAGGAACTTGGCGAGTTGGCAGCCGGTGGCGACGGTGTCCCGCCGGCACAAAGCGGCTGACGATTTGAACCGGTGGGGCGAGCGTCCTCGCGAGCCGGCCTTGGCGCGGCGAAGCGAAGCGGAGACGGCTCGTCAGCAGCCCCGCCCCACCAAGCAACCATGAAATACCTCGATGAATACCGTGACGGCGAACGCGCGCAGCAATTGGCGCGGGAAATCCACCGCCTCACGACCCGGCCGTGGAACATCATGGAAGTCTGCGGCGGCCAGACGCATGCCATCGTCAAGTTTGGCATTGATGAATTGCTGCCCAAAACCATCACGCTGATTCACGGGCCGGGTTGCCCGGTCTGCGTGACGCCGCTGGAAATGATCGACAAGGCGCTGGAAATCGCGGCGCGGCCCGATGTCATTTTTGCCTCGTTCGGCGACATGTTGCGCGTGCCCGGCAGCACGACCGACCTGCTTTCGGTCAAAGCCAAAGGCGGCGACGTACGCATGGTCTATTCGCCGTTGGATGCCGTGAAACTCGCGGAACATAATCCGGGCAGGGAGGTTGTTTTCTTCGGCGTCGGTTTTGAAACCACCGCACCGGCGACGGCGATGGCGGTTTATCAGGCCGCGCAAAAAAAATTGAAGAATTTTTCCATGCTTATTTCGCACGTGCTCGTGCCGCCGGCGATTGAAGCCTTGATGTCGTCAGCGAACTGCAAGGTGCAGGGTTTTCTTGCCGCCGGACACGTCTGCGCGGTGATGGGTTATTGGGAATACCCGCCCCTCGCGGCAAAATATCACGTGCCCATTGTCGTCACCGGCTTCGAGCCGCTGGATATTTTGCAGGGCGTGCTGATGGTGGCGCAGCAACTGGAATCCGGCCGCGCCGAGGTTGAAAACCAATACGCCCGCGCGGTGCATCGCGAAGGCAACCAGCCGGCGCAGGAATTGATCCGCAAGGTATTCAAGGTCGTTCCCCGCAAGTGGCGCGGCGTCGGCGAAATTCCGCAGAGCGGCCTGGGACTGAATGATGCCTACGCCGGGTTCGACGCCGAAAAGAAGTTCGGCCTGGCGGATCATCACGTGGAAGAGCCGGTCGAATGTCTCAGCGGCCTGGTATTGCAGGGGCAAATCAAACCGCACGAATGCCCGGCTTTCGGCACGCGCTGCACGCCGGAGCATCCGCTCGGCGCGACGATGGTGTCGAGCGAAGGCGCGTGCGCGGCGTATTACCGCTACCGGCGGCAGCCGGCGGAAGCTGGGAAATGAATTATTTATGTGGAAACATCGAACATTGAACACCGAACGCCGAACATCGAAGGAAAATCATTCGGCGTTCGATGTTCGATGTTGGATGTTCGATGTTTGTACCATTGGTCATTACTTGTATTCCCAACGCCTGTTCTTTCGCTAATTTATGCAACCTTCTTCCGGCTTTACACCGGCCTGTCCGATTCCCATCGCGCAATATCCGCACGTATTGATGGCGCACGGGGGCGGCGGCAGGCTGATGCACCAGCTCATCGGCAAAATGTTCCTGTCGGCGTTCAACAACCCGCTGCTGGCAACGCAGCATGATTCGACGGTGGTGGAATGGACCGGCAAAAAACTCGCGTTCACGACGGATTCCTACGTCGTGCGCCCGATTTTTTTCCCGGGCGGCGACATCGGCTCGATGGCTGTTTACGGCACGGTCAACGACATCGCCATGAGCGGCGCGCTGCCGCTTTACCTCAGCAGCGCGTTCATCATCGAGGAAGGACTGCCGATGGACACGCTCTGGCGGGTGGTCTGCTCGATGCGCGACGCGGCCCGGCGTTGCGGCGTGCAAATCATTACCGGCGACACGAAGGTCGTGGACAAGGGCAAGGGTGACGGCCTGTTCATCAATACCGCCGGCATTGGCGCCATCGAACACGACCAGAAAATTGCGCCGCAAAACGTGCAGCCCGGCGACGGTGTCCTGGTTAGCGGCGATTTGGGCCGGCACGGCATGGCGATCATGGCGGTGCGCGAAGGGTTGACATTTGAAAGCCGGATTGAAAGTGACTCCGCGCCGGTGGCGGATCTGGTTTTGGAACTGCTTCGCGCCGGAATTGAAATTCACTGTCTGCGCGATTTGACGCGCGGCGGCCTGGCCAGCGCGCTCAATGAAATCGCCGAAGCCGCCGGAGTTAAAATTGCCGTCGAGGAAAAATTCGTGCCGGTGCGCGAAGACGTCCACGCCGCCTGCGAGATGCTCGGGCTTGACCCGCTACACGTGGCGTGCGAAGGGCGTTTTGCCGCGTTCATCGCAGCGAAGGACATGGACCACGCCATGCAAATCATGCACGGCCATGCCGTCGGGGCGGGGTCGGCAATCATCGGGCGGGTCACCGAAAGTTCCTCGCCTTTGGTCACGCTGAAAAGCGCGATTGGCGCAAATCGGATCCTCGACATGCCGAGTGGCGAGCAATTGCCCCGGATTTGTTGAAACCCCGGGGAGCGCCGGCGCCCCGCCGGCAGAAACAAATCCTTGCGATGCAACCCGCCGACGCACTGCCGTGGCTTCCGCGACCGTCAGACTCTCCTTGTCGTCGAAGTCCTTTTTGTTACGCTGCGTGGAATGCGAAAATTTCTTTTCAGTTTCTGGCTGGCCCTGGCCCTGCCGGTGGCCGGCGCGGAAATCAAGATTGATTTCGGCGACGTTGCGACCAACCAGGTCCCGGCCGGTTTCCACGCCGCGCTGGCGGGGGGCGGGCGGCCCGGCGAATGGAAAATCGTCATGGACGAAGTGCCGCCGCTGCTGGCGCCGCTTTCGCCGCAGGCGCCCGTGGTCACACGACGCGCCGTGGTCGCACAAACGGGCACCGACGCGGCGGACGAGCGGTTTCCGATGCTGATTTACGACGGCGAGACGTTCCAGGACTTCAACCTGACGACCCGGTTCAAGATCGTCGGGGGCACCGTCGAGCAGATGGCCGGCGTGGTTTTTCGCTTCCAAAACGAATCGAATTTTTACGTCATCCGCGCCAGCGCTTTGGGTAGGAATATGCGTTTTTACAAGGTCGTGAACGGCATCCGCTCCGACCCCATCGGCCCGGAAATGGACATTGCCACCAACCTCTGGCACGTGCTGGCCGTGCAATGCCAGGGCAACCAGGTCACCTGCTGGCTGGACGGCAGACTGCTGATGCCGACATTGCATGACAATTCATTCGCCACCGGCAAAATCGGGTTTTGGACGAAGTCCGACGCGATAAGTCATTTCGGGGACACCACCATCATCTACACCCCGCTGGTGCCAATGGCACAGTCAGTCGTGCAAGACATACTGACAAAACAACCGCGCATTCTGGGGCTGCGTCTTTACACGCTCGACGACCACGGCCAACCGCGCATCATCGCGAGCAAGCTGGAAAAGGAAATCGGCGAGCCCGGCACCGATGCCGAGAAAGGCGCCATTACTGACGGCAAGATTTATTTTGGACGCGGCAAAGGCACGGTGGAAGTCACACTGCCGTTGCGTGACCGGAACGGCGACCCGATCGCGGCCATGCGGGTGCAGTTAAAATCATTCCTCGGGGAAACACAGGACAACGCCCTCACCCGCGCCATGATGATTGTCAAAGACATCCAGGCGCAGGTCACGTCGAAGGAGGAATTGATGCAATAACCGGCGCGCTCAGGGTTTCGCGGGAGCGGCGGGCACTTCGGCCGGTGATTCCACCATCGGCGTATCGTTTGGTTTCACGCGGCGCGCGCCGCCAAGAACCGTAATATTGCCATCATCATCGGTGTGCAAACGCGGGCGCGTATTGAAATAATCGTAAATTTCCTGTTGCAGGATGTCGCCGTCAGGACTGATCACCGAGTAAGTGAAGATGCGCGCGCCGCTTTGATAGATCACGTGCAAATTGCTGAGGCGATCCAGTTGTGCCTCGGGCTGGCTGAACGAAACCATCGGGCCAATCGCGCGAACCTTGAAAATGTGCGTTTCGGATTCGTCACTCACCTGCACATACATCCGCAGTTGGGAACGCAGATAATTTGCCTCCTCCAGGGTATATTTGCGGACTTCTGGCGCGCGATTGGTCACCCCGTCAGGCATGGGCAGGCCAAACGTTTGCGACCATAATTTTGCGCCGTCAATCACGTTAAAAGATTGGGGCGGGCTGGTGATGACCGTGTTCCAAGCCTTGATGCGCACCGTGGCGGTGACACGATAACCGCCCTCCCGCGTCAGCGCATAATACGGCGTCAAGTCCACATGCTTGGTGGCCACTTGCGACGAATCCACATCAAACTCGCCCTGCACCGGCACGTCGGCTTTTTTGACAACCACCGCGCCCGCCATGGATTCCACGCTAAACGTCAGCCAGTTCGTGTCGGCACCCAAGTGCAGCGGCTGGCCGGAACGGTTCGTGATGCGCACCGCCACCGGCAGCGATTCGCTGGGCAGAAACTGTTCCTGATCCAACATCACACTCACCGTCACCTGTGCCGATGCGCTGAGAAACGTCAGCCACGCCAGTCCGAGAATGGGCAATGAAAATTTCATTTGAACGTTGAACACTTTAAACCGCCATGGGCACGTGGCAACTGCAAATGCACAAAAACAGAATCATCAATTCTGAAGGAGGCGTCAGGAAAATGATTTTGTGACGCGCGGAAAATTGGGGATATGAAGTGGTTATCCCGCACGGTTTGTTGCGCGGCTTGCGACTTCCGGACGAGACGATCCCGCACCGTTTGGGCGGGTTTGTGAGGATGACATGGCTTTTGCAGGAAATTGACGCCTTCGACCAGCGTTGGCCCTTTGCCAGCGACGTCGGCGCTGTAGCCGCTGGTATGGATAACCTTCAGTTGCGGCTTCCCGCCTTTCAACGTTTCGGCGCTGCTCCCATCGTGCTCATCTTCTCGTGGATGAAAACCGGCTGTGGTTCAAGGCGCAGACCGGCCTGACGGCTTACGAAACCGGGCGCACCGTTATTCGTTTTCTGGACAAATGGCCAATTGAGATTTATCCGCAAGTCAATCAGAACCCGCTTTGCGACCGGAAAGACATTCACCAACCGAATATCCCTCAAGCTGTCCGGAAACCTTGACCTGCGTTGCAAAGGCCTCTTAGTGGACTTCGAGCACTTCCACCCGGAAGAAACATTGCGGCGTGGCATCAATGTTGTTGGTCACAGCAACGATGCCATCGGTCCCGGCAAAGGGAGTGCCCAAGGGCGTCCACTGGGACATGAGGTCAGTGGTGTATTCAAGTTGATACGTCTGACCGGTGATTGTCGGGACACTGACGACGTATTGTTGCGTTCCGTTCACACTGACGTTGGCCCCTGCCAGTTGCGGGGTCGAAGCCACCTGAAGTGTACCCTCCACATACTGGATTGTGTAGTTGGCGGCGGCCGCACCACCAACGGTGATCGGATATGTGCCTGCGGCGCTCGTGTTCGTCGCCGGCGTGCTCAAGATTACTGGCAGCGACAATACGCTGGCATTCTCGCCATTGACAAAACCGCTGTAACTGGCCGTCAGCGGTGGATTGGGCATTCCGCAAATCTTGGTCTTGTCGTCGGCGGTCACCATCAGGACCGCCTTGTTGATAATGAGCGTGTTGGTCGCGCTGCCCTGGTAGTTGACGTCATTGACCGTTCCGATCACCGTGTAGCTGCCAGCGTTGGTCGGAGCATCGGCCGAACCGTTATAGGTATAGGTCACTGTCAAATTCGACGGGGTCGTGGTCACTGTCGCCGTTTTGGCCGTGCCGTCGTAAGTCTGGTTTAGACTGCCGAGCACGACTTCGTCTGCGGCTTGAGCGATGACCAGCGTGCCGGTCGCGCTGCCCTGATAATTCGCATCATTGATTGTCCCAACGACCATATAGCTGCCGGCGCTGGTCGGAATCGTGGCTGAACCGTTGTAGGTGAAACTCACAGCCAATCCAATCGGGGTCGTCGTCGCCGTCGCCGCCTTGGCTGATCCATCGTAAGTCTGACTCAGACTGCCGAGTGAAACCGAAGCCGAGCCTTGGGCGATGACCAGCGTGCCGGTCACGCTGCCCTGATAATTCGCATCATTGATGGTGCCGACGACTGTGTAACTGCCGGCGCTGGTTGGGGCGGTAGATGAACCGTTGTAAGTGAAGCTCACAGCCAATCCACTCGGGGTTGTCGTCGCCGTCGCCGCCTTGGCTGATCCATTGTAAGTCTGACTCAGACTGCCAAGCGAAATCGAGGCCGAGCCTTGGGCAATGACCAATGTGCCGGTCGCGCTGCCCTGATAATTCGCATCATTGATTGTCCCGACGACTGTGTAACTGCCGGCACTGGTGGGGGCGGTAGATGAACCGTTGTAGGTGAAGCTCACTGCCAACCCACTCGGGGTTGTCGTCGCCGTCGCCGCCTTGGCTGATCCATTGTAAGTCTGACTCAGACTGGCCAAGGTTACGGTCGCAACAGCTTTGTTCACGGTCAAAGTTGCGCTATTGGTCGCACTGCCGACGGTCCCGTTCACAATCACTGTGTAAATCCCTGCCTGGCCAGTGATCACGTTATTCAACGTCAGACTGCTGCTGGTGCCAATCACCGAGCCGTTAAAGAGCCATTGATAACTCAAACCAGTTCCGGTCGCAGTCACACTGAAGGTCACATTGCCGCCCACTATGACCGTTTGGTTGACAGGCCAAGCAGTGACGGTCACGGGAACATTCACCGTCAACGTTGCGGTGTTGGTCACCGTTCCAACAGCTCCGCCCACAATAATGCTGTAGGTCGCTGCGTCGTTGGTGGTCACGTTGTTCAACGTCAGGCTGCTGTTGGTCTGGCCGTTGATAGCCGTGCCGTTTTTCAACCACGTGTAATTGTACGGTCCGGTTCCCGAGGCTATCGTGCTGAACACCACATTATTCCCCACGATAGTCGTCTGGTTCGATGGCCCTGTTGCGTTCACCGGCACGGTGAGATTGGTGACCGCCTGGGAGACATTGCCCGAGAAGTTGAAATTGGCGGGGAAGTTGGTGCCGGCGCCCACCAACAGGGGGATGATCTGGTTGGTGCTGCCATTGGCGTTGGTGCCACCGTTGACAAAGCTGTTCAGGTTGAAGGTCACCAGCTTGGGGGACGACGCGTTGGTGGCAGACCCCAAATTGATGTAGACCCCGTACATGTTCGAACTGGCGTTCTGAAGCATCAGATAGGGGTAGCCGACGGCTTCTCCCATCCACATCGCTGCGCCGTTCGTGGTGTTGATCCGATAAATATCGGTGTTCGTGCTCGTATTGCTGACGTAGAGATTGCCGTCCTGCGCAAAGCGGATGTTCTGCCCGGTGGTGCCGAAGTTGCGGGGACTGCCATAACTTCCGACTGACGTGGCCGTTCCATTGGCGGGATTGATAGTGTAAAGCGCATTCTTCGTGGCCCCAAACAGCGCTCCGTCTTTTGGCCGGAAGGCCAGTGACTCGATGCTGTTCACACTCAGGTTGGCTACCTTGGTCATGGTGCCGTTGGTTTTATTGAACGTCACCAAGGCTGAGGAGTTGGAGATGCCATACAACATTCCATTCGTAGGGCAGTAAGCTATATCGTTGATGGTCGCCGAGCCAACAGAGGCGACCTTGGTGAAGGTGCCGCTCAACAAATTAATGGTGCCAAAACGATTGGTCGATTGGTTGTACTCGACGGCATAGACAACATTGCTCTGCGCCCGCGCTGACATGGCCAGACCACCGGTCGCAAGCAGAGTACCGACTAAAATCAACTTCAACGACTTTTTCATAATAAATTTGCTGTTTACCCCGCAAAATTTCGCATCAGGCAACCGACTGAACTGGTTCACCAACATGTGTAAATGATTTAACAGAAACTGGCTGAAACGTAATGGATTAGGGACACATTGCTGGGTTTGAGGGGTGAATTACGCCTGGTGAGGGGCGAAATTCAGGAAGAAATGGAGGGCCGGAGGGCCAGATTCAGGAGCTTGGCTCAGGGCATCACACCCAGCTGCCGAAGTTGTTCCCGATAACCACGGGTAAGCGTCGCGCGCGTACCGTTGCGGAGCGAAACCATGTATTCACCGTGAAACATGGGATGCAGTTCCTTGACCGATTCGATATTCACAATGGTCGAGCGGCTGATGCGCACGAAACGGTCCGGGGGAAGCTTCTCTTCCAGCGCGGTCATGGTTTCGCGAAGCATATGTGTTTCCTTGCCGACATACAGCTTCACATAGTTGTCCGCCGACTCCACCAGATCAATGTCCGTCAGGCGCAGAAAGATAATCCGCCCGTTGGATTTGACAGCCAGACGCTCCGGATATTTTGAAACGGCCTTCAGGTCATCCAACAAACCGGTAAGTTTCTGCTGAATTTCATCACTCTGGTTGCTTTGGATTTGCTGCCGTGCCCGTTGCACCGCCGATTTCAGGCGGGCCAACTGGCAGGGCTTTACCAGGTAATCCAAGGCATGCGCCTCAAAAGCCTTCAAAGCCAGATCATCGCGCCCCGTCACAAAAATGATCACCGGCATCTGCGGAAGCTTGATCTGGGCAACCACCTCAAAGCCGTCCACTTCGGGCATCTGCACATCGAGGAATACCAGGTCGGGCGCCAGTTGGTTGATGGACTCGACAGCTTCGCGACCGCTGCCGACCATCCCGATGATTTCAATTTCCGGTTCGGAATGGTGGAGCATGTCCCGCAGCACCGCCAGTCCGGTTGGCTGGTCGTCCACGAGTATGGCGCGAATTTTCATTTCGTTGTTCGATGTTGCCAAACGGCAATTTATGTCATCCAAAGTGCTAAATCCTGATCAGGCGTCAAATCTTGAAAGGAATTAAGCAATTGCCATGCCTTGGCAACCGTATTTTGATGGTAATGTCCTGATTTATGATACGGCCTTTCAGAGCCCAAAAAACACCCCACAAACAGAGCCAACCTATTGAAAAACAGTGGGTAAGGACTCATAAAAAGTCCGCGGCCTTTGTTTCAATTTGGACACCGAGGCATGATTCCATAGACAGTGTCACCGGAAAGCCCGTTTCCCGATAACGTTTTCGTTCGACCCGTCACTTCCAATAATTCCAATCCACAGCGGGGAAAAGGTTGTCGCGTGATTCGATTTCACGCAGCCATTTTTCGTCCACCTTCGTGACGGTAAGTTGATCATGCAGCGCGATGAAGCGGAGCAGATGGTCCTTCACGCGGCGGCGCGCGTAATCGGGACTCGTGCCTGCGCGCAAAATGAACGGCCAGTCGCTGGCCTGCGCCAGCAGCAGTTCGCGCGCGGCCTGGCGCAACGCCCGAGCCGTCAAACCGGATGCCGCCGGATATTTTTGTGCGAGGTTGGTCATCCATTCCTGCGCCACCTGCAGATGCGGGTAAATCCATTCGTTGTTTTCATTCAGCCACGCGCGCCAATAACCTTCCTCGCCCCAGCTCGACGCGCCGGGTGTGGCGATTTGATTGGTCGGATGCCGGCGCAGATATTCGCCCGGCGTGATGAGCGCGATGGTTTTCTGGTCGTAAAAAAGTTTGCGCGCGAAGTAATCAAGAAATTCCGGCCCCTCATACCACCAGTGGCCGAACAATTCCGCATCATACGGCGCGACGGCGAGCGGCGGACGATCCAAAAGTCCGGTGAGCCGCTGGACCTGGTTCACACGTTCATTGAGAAAATGTCCGGCGTGATCGGCGGCGGCCTGCAATGCGGCGTCGCGTTGATAAACCTCCTTGTCCCCCGCGCCGCCGGTGATGCGGTAATACTTGATGCCCGTGAATCCGCGATTGTCCGGCGAAGGCAGATGCGGCTTCACGTAATCGAAATCAAGATCGAAACCCACGTCGCGATAAAAATCGCGGTAACGTGCATCTCCGGGATAACCCTCCTGCTGGCTCCACACCTGCCGCGAGGAATCGAAGTCGCGCCCAAAAGCGGCGATGCCGTTGGGCGTGAAAATCGGTGCAAACGTGCCGAAACGCGGACGCGGACGCGCGTGGAGGATTCCGTGCGTGTCGAGAATGAACCAGCGGATGTCCGCCTCCTGGAGAAATTGTTCGATGCCATCCACGTAACCGCATTCCGGCAGCCAGATGCCACGCGGGTCGCGTCCGAAACAACTGCGGTAATAATCGCGCGCGGTGAGAATCTGCGCGCGGAGGGACGGCGGATGATTGGCCAGCAATGGCAGCAATGCATGCGTGGCGGCGGTGGTGATGATTTCAATCCGGCCCTCGTCCTGGAATTGTCGAAACGCGCCGACGAGATTGCCGCCGCACGCACGCCATGTGTCGCGCGCCAGACTGAAGCGGTGGTGATACATCCAGGCCAGTTCGTGAAACGCGCGGTCCCAGTGGGTGCGGTGAATTTCCTTTTCCGCCAGGGCGATGAGGCTGTCCAGATGCCGCTCGTATCGTTCACACAGAAGCGGGTCGAGCAGCATCGTACACAGTGTCGGCGAGAACGAAAGCGTGAGGGGCGCGTCCATGCGGTCGCGCCGCCAGCCGTCGAGGATTTGCAGCAGGGGAATGTAGGTTTCGGTGACGGCTTCAAAGAGCCAGCTTTCCTCCAGAAATTTTTCATGCTCCGGATGGCGCACGAACGGCAGGTGCGCGTGCAGGACCAGCGACAGGTATCCTTGGGGCCGATGAAGCTCGTCACTCATACGTCAAACTTGTTGGAAATCCATTCCGCGACCGCCCGGGCCCTGGCAAAAATGACAATACCCAGCACCAGCGGAATCAGGAGGAGCACGCAGTGCAAAACCTGGACGGGCTGGCGATGCAGGAAACAGTCGGCCCCGTACAAACCGGGCTCCAACACGCCCAGACCGATGAGTCCGGTGGCGGTGAAGCGAACGAGCATCAAAGCTCCGCGTGGAGGGGCGTCCATGCGATCAAACATGTTCCGCCAGTGGCGGCTTGAGCGCAGGATCCTGCGGATGCACACCGACATCACCGAGATATTCGGTTTCGCGGCTGAATTTCATATCGGCCGCGCGCGCATCCGCGCCATCGGCGGAAACGGCAACGGCGGGCAAATCATACTTCCCATCCGGCAACGCGAAACGGTAGCTGAAGGAGCCATCGGCGCGCAGTTTGATTTCGTGTCCGCCGAGCGTGACCTTGGCCCCCGGTTCGGTCGCGCCGTAAATGATCAATTCGGCGTTGACGGTGAACCAAAAACCTTTGGGCTGCCCGGCGGCGCCGAAAGGACTCGACAGGCTTGAACGGCTTGAAAGGCTCGAAACGCCGAGTGACGACATTTCATGCACGAGCCGGCGGCGGATGAGCTCGGTGATTTCGAGCGAACCCATCCAGACACGGCGCACCTCGTCAATGTTGACGACTTTGGCCAGCGCCTGTTCCTGCTGCGGCGTCCAGTTCGAAATCGGCGCCCCTTTGGCGCGCGGCAAATCCGGATGGCCATGGCGGCGGAGCTCTTCGACCGCCTGCGCCAGTGGAAGATTTTCGCGCACGGCGGATTTGATGATTTCGATCAGTCTGGCAAACGGGAATTCAAACGGTATCGTGGCGAATTCAATCTCGCCTTCCGTGGCAACGGTGTCTGCCGGGGTAACCGTTGCGCTGGAAACAGCGATGCGCGTCCACCGGCCGGGCGGCGAATAATAGCCCAGCTCGGCCGCATAGGAATTTCCGGCACGCTCAACGTGCGCGAACCAGTGGCGCGATTCGGGATGGACGTGAATATCGCAAATCGGATGCCCTTCAACCTTGCCGGCGTAAATACGCAGGACCAGATGGCCGTCGGCGGAACGCGCGTTGAGCTTCAACTGCTGTTCGCGCGTCAAATCCCAATGCGCGTACAGCCAGTGCGGGTCGCGCGCGGTCAAAAAAAGTTTTTTTGTACCGTAAGCCTCGGGCAGTTCGGTCTCCGCCGTTTCAAAATGCTGCGACGGCGGCACGGGGCCGAGCGCATATTTCCGGCCGGGGCCGCTGGCCGGCGGCGGCGCGGGCTGGTCGCCTTCGAGCAAAAGCGGCGGAATCTCGATTTTTTTGCGCCGGACGGCAACGCGGCGGGCGGTGGTGGCTTTGGGTTTGGCGGCGCGGCGGGCGCGCACAACCCGGGTGGACGTCTTTTTCCGGGCTGCCACGCGTGTTGGTTTTGTTTTCATAACCGCAATTCCCTGTTTTTAACGCTTAATGCACTGCCAAAGGAAAAGTTACGGCGGGAACCGGCCGGGCGCAATGTGAATTTTTCCGGCGGGCGGTGGATAATTTTCTCGAAACGCACTTGCCAGCAGGCACGAGGAGGTGTTCCTTATTCAAAGTTATGACAGGCACGAACGGCACACCATCCAACGATGAACCGGTCACGATATACGTCGTGGACGATGAACCGATGTTGCTGGAGATGGCGGTGATGATTCTCGAACCGCTGCATTTCCAGGTGCGGACGTTTCGCGATCCGCAAACGGCGATAGCGGAGTTTTCGGCGGCCAATCCGCGACCGGCGCTGATTGTCACGGATTATGCCATGCACTCGATGAACGGCATGGATTTGATTCGCGAATGCAGACGTATTCATCCAAAGCAAAAAATCATTCTCCTGAGCGGCACGGTGGACGAAAGTATTTACACCAAGGCTGAAGTGAAGCCGGACCGCTTTCTGGCCAAGCCATATCAGGTCAGTGATTTTGTCACCTTGATTCAATCACTCACGACGGGTTGAGACCGGACCGCAATCTGCCGGCCAAAGCAGTGGTGGAGTGCCTTAAAAAGGACTAAATTTATGTTAAAGAAATTATTCCTGAGTGTCGTCGTCGGATTGGCGGTTTTAATCGTGGTCGCAGTGATTGTCGCGGGCTTCTTTCTCGGCACCATCGTCAAAACGGGCATGGAAACGGTTGGCCCGAAAATCACGCAGGTCTCCATCAAGGTGGACGCGGTGCATTTGTCGTTGCTGACCGGTTCAGCCGGGATTAAAGGTCTCGTCGTCGGCAATCCTGAAGGTTACAAGACACCGCAGGCCATCAGCGTCGGCTCCGCGGCCGTGGAAGTGAATCCATTTTTGGTTTTGTCGGACAAAATCGTCATCCGCTCGGTGTGCGTGGAAGCGCCGGTAATCACTTTTGAAGGCAATCCGTTCAGCGGGAACAATCTCAGCACCATCATGAAAAACGTCAACGCCGCCACCAAAAACGGCGGACCGGCGCCCACGAACAACACCGCCAAGGCGGCCAATAAACCTTCCAAGAAACTCGAAGTGGACGATTTCTTGATCACCGGCGCCAAGGTCAATTTCAACGGCGTTACGCTGCCCCTGCCGGACATTCATCTCGCCAATCTGGGCAAAGACAAGGACGGCATCACGGGGGCGGATTTGACCCGGCGCGTGCTCGACGCCATCACCACCGCCACCATCAAGGCGGTTGCGGGCGCCGCCACCGACGTCGGCAATAACGCTGAGAAGGTGGGCAGGGACCTCGGAAAATCCCTGGGCTCCAACGTGAGCGGCCTCTCCAAGAGCCTCGGCGGCTTATTCAAGAAATCAACCAATTAACCGGCAAATTTTAATCTGCCAAATCCGGCCATACCCGCTCAAGGCTGGGTGATCATCAATCGATAGAACCGGTGCGGCACATTATCGTTGTTGTCATTGACATTCAACAGATTCCCCGTGCCGGCAACGGGCACTCCCAATGGAGTCCATGCCGGGTCGTTCAGGTTGTCCTTGAATTCCACCTGATAATTCTGGCCGGCCAGGGTCGGCCAGGTAAGCGTGGATTGATTTCCGCTGATGCTGATGCCGGTCAAATCCGGCTTCGCCACGACCGTCAATACACCTGGAACATAACTGATGGCGTAGTTGGCCGCCAGAGCGCCACTGGCCGTGATCGGGTAGGTGGTGCCGGCCGGGCTGTTGACATCGGCAGTCGTGCTCAAGCTCACCTGCGTCGTCAATGCGCTGGCGTTCTCGTTGTTGGCAAAGCCATTGTAGCTGGCCGTTAACACCGGATTCGCCAATCCTTCGGTCTTGCTCTTGTTGTCCGCCGTTATCGTCAACAATTTCTGGCTGATGGTCAGGTTGGTCCCAATATAGGTCAGGTTGTAATTCCCCCCCGCCGTGAGTGTATTTTGCAGGCTGGCATACGCCCCGACGTTCTCGCCTGCCACACGGGTCAAACCGCCTGTGATACCGTCGCCCGACACCAGCGAACCGGCGGTC
>Ga0187851_10001245_pt1 | contig 24571 bp, 17 predicted proteins | sample June2016WEW_6_10_FD_132997 | JGI IMG/M metagenome (GOLD analysis project Ga0187851, IMG submission 132997) | Peatland microbial communities from SPRUCE experiment site at the Marcell Experimental Forest, Minnesota, USA - June2016WEW_6_10 | ecosystem: Environmental > Terrestrial > Soil >...
GGTCTCCGACTCTTCAATGGCCGGGTAGACGATGTACGCCTGGCGTCCTTTGCGCACTTCGCTGAGTACGAAACTGTAGACCTGCTCGAGCTCGACGCGGGTCTTGTGAATGGTCTGGATGGGCTTGCGTCCGGGCGGCAGCGCGTCGATCACCGACACATCGAGATCGCCGTAGATGGTGAGCGCGAGCGTGCGTGGAATCGGCGTCGCGGTCATCACCAGAACATCGGGTGAGAAGCCTTTTTGCTGCAGCGCCTTGCGTTGCAGGACGCCGAAGCGATGCTGCTCGTCGATGATCGCCAGGCCGAGTTTTTGAAACTCCACGTCCTGCTCGAGCAGCGCGTGCGTGCCGACCGCGATCTGCGCAAAGCCGGTCGAGAGGGAGCGCTTGATGGTCTCTTTTTCCTTCTTGCTCATCGAGCCCGTGAGCGGCATCACGCGGTAGTCCAGCGGTTTGAAAATGCGTTGCAGGTTGAGGAAATGCTGGGCCGCCAGAATCTCGGTGGGCGCCAGCAGCACGGCCTGATAACCGTTCTCGACCGCGATCACCGCCGCCTGCGCGGCGACGATGGTCTTGCCGCTACCGACGTCGCCTTGCAGCAGCCGGTTCATGGGCACGGGCGCGGCCATGTCGTGCGCGATTTCGGAGAGGACCTTCTTCTGCGCGGGCGTGGGCTTGAAGGGCAGCATCTTCTTCACCTGATCGCGCACGCGCGGAGTGAGCGAGAAGGCGATTCCGTGCTCGGTGCGCGCCTGCGAGTGCTTCAGCGCCATGCCCGTTTCGAGCCAGAAGAACTCTTCGAAGATCAGGCGGTACTGCGCCGCCGAGCGAAAGCTGTTGAGCAGCCGCAGGTCCGTATCGGGTGCCGGGAAGTGCACCTCGCGGATCGCCGATTCGAGGCTGGGCAGCCGTAGCCGCCGGCGAATGTCATCCGGCAGCGGGTCGGGAATATGAGGCAGCGCGTCGGTCAGCCGCTTCAGCACCGAGCGCAGGACGCGCGTGCTCACCTTGCCCGCGGCCTCGTACACCGGCACGATGCGGCCCGTGTGCAGCGATTCGTCGCCCTCGTCGTCGTCGCCGCGCAGCAGCTCATACTCCGGATGCATCATCGAGAGCTCGCGCGAGTAAGTGTCGAAATCGACCTTGCCGTAGAGCGCGACCCTGGCGCCGGGCTCGAGAATTTTGGCGAGATAAGATGCGGCGTGGAACCACTTCGCCAGCAGCCGGCCGCCGGCGCCGTCCTGGAAGACGACCTCGACCAGGCCGAGGTTGCCGCGCCGGAAGCGCGGCGTGCGAATGGATTCGACGACCGCGATTACCGACGCCATCTCGCCCGGCGCGAGCCGCGCCAGGGGCTTGACGTTGGTGCGGTCCTCGTAGCGGAACGGGGCGTAGAAAAGCAGATCGCCGGCGGTGGCGATGCCCTTGGCTGCCAGCGCTTCGGCGCGCTGTGGACCGACGCCTTTGACGTAGGTAACCGGAGTTGCGAGGTCCACGGGAAACCCCTAGTGTACAATGCGTCCTGGAGGTTCTCCCGCCATGTTGCGCCTGAACATATTGCCCGCCGCCATCCTGCTGGCCGCCGTCGCGTCGCTGAACGGAGCTGAATTGCGCCTTGGAATCGTGGGTACGGACACCTCTCACGCCGTGGCCTTCACGGCCATTCTGAACGACGCGTCCGTGCCGGACCACCTGACCGGAGCGCGCGTGGTCGCGGCCTACAAGGGCGGCAGCCCCGACCTGCCGGATAGCGCCAACCGCGTGGACAAGTACGCCGAGGAGATGCGGTCGAAGTACGGCGTGGAGATCGTTCCGGACATCGCGACATTGCTCGGCAAAGTGGACGCGGTGCTGCTCGAAAGCGTGGACGGGCGTACGCACCTGGCGCAGTTTCGGGAGATCGTAAAGGGTCACAAGCCGGTGTTCATCGACAAGCCGCTGGCGTCCACGCTGAGCGATGCGCGCGAGATTGCGCGGGTGGCGCGAGAGGCCGGCGTGCCCTGGTTCACGTCCTCGTCGCTGCGCTTCAGCGACGGAATGGCGGCGCTCAAACTGGAAGGGCTGAACGGAGTTTTCGTGTGGGCGCCGGGCCCGCAGGAGCCGCACCACCAACTGGACCTGAGCTGGTACGGCATCCACGGCGTCGAGATGCTGTACACGCTGATGGGCACGGGTTGCGAGGAGGTGTCGCGCATTTCGACGCCCGATGCCGACGTGATCACGGGCCGCTGGAAAGACGGCCGGCTGGGCGTGCTGCGCTTGATGCGACCGTATTCCGGCTACGGCGCCACGGCGTTTTCGCCGAAGGTAATTCGCACCAGCGACAAGGATCTGTACACCGGTTATCGCGCGCTGGTAGCCGAGATCATCAAATTCTTCGCGACCGGCAAGCCGCCCGTCGATGAACGCGAAACCATGGAAATGTTTGAATTCATGGACGCCGCGCAGCGCAGCGCAGCCTCCGGTGGCGCGCCCGTGCCGATACGTTAAGAGCCGTCCGCGACACGCGTTGAACCCTAGTGTTTACGGGGTCTTGCGCAAGCCGTGCGGTACAATAGGGAGTTCATGTCTCAGCTTCTCAAGGACCAGACCACGCTCGTCCTCGGACTCGCGAATCGCTGGAGCATCGCCTACGCCATCGCCAAGGCGTTCCGGCGGGAGGGCGCCAACCTGATACTCACCTATCAGGGCGACCGGCAAAAGGACACCGTCGAAGAACTGGCGGAAGAACTCGGCGCCTCGCGCGTGCTGCCGTGCGACGTTACCCAGGAGGCCGACATCCGCCATCTCTCGGAGATCCTGCTGGCCGAAGGCGACAAGCTCGACACAGTGGTTCATTCCATCGCCTTCGCCAATCGCGAGGATCTGGCGCGGCCGTTCAGCGAGACCTCGCGCGAGGGCTTCCTGCTGGCGCACGAGGTCAGTTGCTATTCGCTGATCGCCGTCACGCGCGCCGTGGCGCCGGTGATGAACGACGGCGGAACGATCATGACGCTGTCCTACCTGGGCTCGCAGCGCGTGATCACCAACTACAACGTGATGGGCGTGGCCAAGGCCGCGCTGGAGGCCAGCGTGCGCTACCTGGCCGCCGATCTGGGGCCGCGCAACATCCGCGTGAATGCGATCTCCGCCGGGCCCATCAAAACCGCCTCGGCGCGCGGCATCCCAGGTCTCTCCATCATCCTGGAACACGTCGCCGCCAAGGCGCCGCTGCGCCGCAACACGGACCCGGCGGAAGTCGCCGACGCCGCCGTTTTCCTGGCCAGTCCGCTGGGCCGCGGCGTCACCGGCAACGTCCTGTACGTGGATGCCGGCTACCAGATCATGGGCTACTGAGCCCGGCGGGCGCGCATCCTATGTTCGCGTAACAAGAGTTTCATCGCGCCCAACGGATGAAAACCGGATCGTCGCCACCGGCTGGCCTCATATGGCGGGATAATGGCTGTATTCAGATCCTGATATAGAATGATCCCGCGAGGTAACCCGATCCATGAAACCGCTCACGGCCGCGAAACTCGAGTCGGCGCACGACATCCTGAAACACGGCTCTAATCCTCTCGAACACTTCTTCACTCCGCGCAACGTAGCCGTCATCGGCGCGACGGAGAATGTCGGCAGCGTAGGCCGCACCACGCTCTGGAATCTGATCAGCTCGCCGTTCGGCGGGACGGTCTTTCCAGTGAACCCGAAGCGCCCCAGCGTGCTCGGCATCAAGGCCTATCCGTCGATGAAGGACATTCCCGCGGAGGTCGACCTGGCCGTGATCGTGACGCCCGCGAAGTCGATCCCCGGCATCATCCGCGAGTGCGGCGAGGTCGGTGTGAAAGCGGCGGTCGTCATTTCGGCGGGTTTTAAAGAAGCCGGTGAGGGCGGCAAACAACTCGAGCGCGAGCTGCTGGTCGAAGCACGAAAAGCGGGCATCCGTATTATCGGCCCGAATTGTCTGGGCGTGATGGTTCCGCCGACGGGCGTGAACGCCACGTTCGCCTCGGGCATGGCGCGCACCGGCAGCGTCGGTTTTCTCAGCCAGAGTGGTGCGCTGTGCACTGCCGTTCTGGACTGGAGCTTGCGCGAAATGGTGGGCTTCAGCGCGTTCATCTCCATCGGTTCGATGGCCGACATCGGCTGGGGCGACCTGATTTACTACCTCGGCAGCGATCCGAAAACGCGCAGCATTCTGATCTACATGGAGAGCGTGGGCGACGCGCACGCGTTCCTCTCGGCGGCGCGCGAAGTGGCTCTCACAAAGCCGATCATCGTCATCAAAGCCGGCCGCACGGCCGCCGGCAGCAAAGCGGCGGCGTCGCACACCGGGTCCATGACAGGCTCGGACGATGTGCTCGATGCGGCCTTTGAGCGCTGCGGCGTATTGCGCGTTAACAACATTTCGGACCTGTTTTACATGGCCGAAGTGCTGGCCAAACAGCCGCGCGCCAAGGGCCGGCGCCTGGCCATTCTCACCAACGCCGGCGGTCCCGGCGTGCTGGCGGCCGATTCGCTGCTGCTCGGCGGCGGCGAGCTGGCCGAGATCGCTCAGGAAACCATCGCCGAGCTGAACACGTTTCTGCCGTCGGCGTGGAGCCACGGCAACCCGCTCGACATTCTGGGCGACGCCGAGCCCGCGCGTTACGCCAAAGCGCTCGAAACCGTGGCCAAGGATCCCAACAGCGACGGCATGCTGGTGATCCTCACGCCCCAGGCGATGACCGACGCCACGCGCACCGCGGAATTGCTCAAGCCCTACGCCAAGCTCGGCGACAAGCCGGTCCTCGCGAGCTGGATGGGGGGCACCGACGTCGCCGCCGGAGAACAGATTCTCAACGCCGCCGGCATCCCCACATACCCCTATCCCGACACCGCCGCGCGCATGTTCAATTACATGTGGCGCTACGCGCAGAACCTGCGGGGCCTTTATGAAACGCCGCGCTACGCCGCCGGCAGCGAGGGCGTGGACCACGCCACGGTGGCCGCGATCATTGCGAAAGTCAAGGCCGGCGGGCGCACGATTCTCACCGAGTTCGAGTCCAAACACGTACTGGCCGCGTACGGCATCCCGACGTTGCCCTCGGTGATTGCCGCCTCTGAAGATGAGGCCATCGCGGCCGCGGAATCGATGGGCTACCCGGTCGTTCTGAAACTGCATTCGGAGACCATCTCGCACAAGACCGATGTCGGTGGCGTGCAGCTCAATCTGAAGAACGCCGATGCCGTGCGCAACGCCTTCCGCCTGATTCGCGACTCGGTGACGGCCAAGGTCGGCGCTGAACATTTCGGCGGCGCCAACGTCCAGCCGTTCGCCAAACTGGAAGGCTATGAGGTGATCCTCGGATCGTCCATCGACCCGCAGTTCGGCCCCGTGCTGCTGTTCGGCATGGGCGGACAATTGGTAGAAGTCTTCAAAGATCGCGCCCTGGCGCTACCGCCCCTGACCACGACGCTCGCGCGCCGCATGATGGAAAAGACGCTCATATACAAGGCACTCAAGGGCGTGCGTGGCCGCCCGCCGGTGGACCTCGCGGGCCTGGAACAGTTGCTCGTGCGCTTCAGCCAACTCGTGGTCGAGCAGCCGTGGATCAAGGAGATCGACATCAACCCGCTGCTGGCCTCGCCCGAGCGCCTGCTGGCGCTCGACGCGCGCGTGGTACTGCACGACGCTTCGACCGAGGACAAGAACCTCTCCAAACCGGTCATCCGGCCCTATCCTTCAGAGTATGAGCTGCCGTGGAGTCTGCGCGGCGGCGAGCACATCGACATCCGGCCGATTCGCCCCGAGGACGAGCCGATGATGGTGAAATTCCATGAATCGCTGTCGGAGCGCACGGTGTATCAACGCTACTTGCAGATGTTGAATTTGAGCCAGCGCACGGCGCACGAGCGGCTCACGCGAATCTGCTTCATCGATTATGCCCGGCAGATCGCTCTCGTCGCTCAGCGCGTCGACCCCAAGACCGGAGAGCCAGAAATCATTGGTGTCGGACGTCTCCAGGGCATCGGCGGCGATGAGGCTGAATTCGCCATCGTGATCAGCGACGAGGAGCAGAAGCAGGGGCTCGGCACCGAGTTGTTGCGGCGCCTGATCGACATCGGCAAACGCGAGGGCGTGAAGGCGATCGTGGCCGACATTCTGGCCGAGAATACCGTGATGCAGAAGATTGCGGAGAAGCTGGGATTCAAGATGCAGCGCGAACTGGGCGACACCGTCGTCATGGCGCGCCTCGAACTCTGAACCTGCCAGGAGGCATTCATTAAAAGCTCCAGGATGTCGATTTCCGAGGGCCGCGTTGCTGTGCTCCGCGGCCGCAGTCCTGTTCAGCAGCGTCTGGACTAGGGAATAGGAACTTGGTTAGGCAACGTTCCGCAGCGGGGATGCCATGGGCCGGCGGTTTGCCAGTTTGTTCGATTTGCTCAAGCAGCTCCTACTAGCCACAAGCAGAACGTCTCATATCCCCGGCACGAGGGTAAGAACCTTACCGATGGCTCCAATCACTGCGCCCGCCGCCGCGATGTGAGATGCGGTTGCCCCGATCTGCTCCTGCAACGTCTTCAATCCGTCGTTTGTCTGGTTAATCTGCTTCAGAAGCGCCGCGAACTGAGCGGTATTGGCATGCAACCGGTACTGTGTGTCTTTCGTCAGAATGTCATCGACATCCTGTTGCGAGGTATTTAATGCCGCCAGGATTGCGGCATCGGCGGTAGCCTCGATCATGGCTTCGATCTTTGTATTAAGATCCTCGTAGGCCGCTCTTGTTTCATCGGTAAGCGGGATGGTTGGTGCGGCAGGGGGAATAGCTGGTGAGGGTGTAGCCAAGGACTTCCTCCTATTGGTTGTCTTTTGCGGACAAAGACGAGTAGAATCTTCCGAGTTCGCTTCCCGCGGCCTCAAGATCCTTTAACTTGCTCTTCAGGGACTCTGGATTGTTACCCTGCGCATCGGCGGCCAATGCGTGATGAGTAAGTGCCAGACGGACGATGGCGGTCCGCAGCCGGGCGAGTTGCTGGTCGGCGACCCGCTGTTGCCGGACAATCTCAGGCAGTTTCATAATTTCTTCGCGGCGCTGCTCGGGATTGAGATTCGAGGATTCGCGGATGAAGAGCGTTTGCCGGTTGATGATGTAGTCATAATCGCGCCGCTCCTGATCCTGCAACAGGTCGAGCTCTTTTTCAAGCAGTTCGCATAACGCCTGTAGATGAGGATCCATGTCCTTGATTTTCTGCGGCAGCTCTTTCTTGATCTTCCTGCTGACCAGAAACTGTCCCAGTGCATTGACCGCCGTGCTGAGACCGTTCTGGATCGCCGGCGTGATGGCCGGGGCCGCCGTGGACGCAGTCGCCGTAACGGATGTGCCCGCGGTCGTGGTGACGGTCGTTTGGGTAGTAATGGCGGCAGCTGCGGCAACTCCCAGGGCGCTGTCAATGGAGGGCGCCAGAGCGTTTCCGACAGAACTCAGGGCGCCGCCAACCGACTTTGAGGCCGCATCCAGGGCGGGCGAGTCAGTGCCCTTCGTGATCTCGACGATAGTTTTGGTATAGCACTGAAACGCCGCCAGAACCATCAGCCGGACATCCAGATCCTTATCGGATATTAAGGGCTGGATATTACGTGGATTATAAACCGATTGCTTGTCGTCAAACTTAGCGGCAGCCTCGTAATCCACCTGCCGGTCGTGAAGTGTTATGGCGGCATGATAGGCGGCCGCCGCCTGGTCGACGACTGGTGCCGTCGCGGCTTCGAGCGCGGCACCGTGTTTGCCCAGGGATGAAATGCAGCCGGTCGAGGTAAGGCTCAGCAACAGCAACAGCGCTATTGCGCCGAGCTGCGCAGGATGTCCGGAAAGCCTCGCGCCCCAGTGGCCCAGCTTGCCTTGCATTCCGACAGTATAAACCGGGAACAAAGTTTTGCCAGAGAAAAACGTCATCATTTTGAGAATTCTCTTACTCCCTTTGTCTGGAGCGTGGTACAAGGGATGTTATTCAGCGGAGGATTTCAATGTCAAAGCGAATCGTGTTTTGCGCGGACGGAACCTGGCAGGCTCCGGTCAATAACACCAATGTGTACCGGATCTATAAGGCCTTGACAGTCACGTCGGACCAGGTAACGTATTACGACGATGGAGTAGGCGCCGATGCCTCTGGGCTCGACAGGGTGCTCGACGGGGCCTTCGGGCAGGGGCTGCTGCAGAAGATACAGGACGGTTACACGAAAATTGCACACGTATATGAGGCGGGCGACGAGCTATTCCTGTTTGGATTCAGCCGCGGAGCGTACACCGTTCGGAGCCTCGCGGGGATGATCGCCAACTGCGGCCTGCCGACAGGCGCGTTCAGCGACGCCTGCGTTGCGCAGGCCTTCGCGGCGTACCGCGACCCAGCGAACCGGGCTTCCATCCTGGCTGGGCTGGGAGCGTGCGGCTTGGGCGACGCTACCATCCGCATGGTAGGTGTGTGGGACACGGTGGGCTCGCTGGGCATCCCGGCGATCTTCGGCGGTGTGGACGATAAAGCGTATCGCTTTCTCGATACGGGCCTGCATCCGGATGTGAAAAACGCCTACCAGTGCCTGGCAGTGGACGAGAAGCGAGCGCAGTTTCCGGCGACGCTTTGGACCTCGGCGCCGGCGGCTGGGCAAGTCATCGAACAGGTGTGGTTCTCCGGATGCCACGGCGACGTGGGCGGTGGAACTGCGCTGGCCGGAGGTGTGGATGCAGGCACCCGGCTATGCGACATAACGCTGGGATGGATGGCCGCCAAAGCACAGGCCCTCGGGCTGACGATGGATCCCACAGCCGCAGCGCAGTTTGGAACTTTGCCGGCGAAGTTCGCTCTCGATGCGATTCGGGAGTCATGGAGTGCGCAGGATGGGCCGCAACATTTGCGCCCGATTGAGCCGAATGCCGAGGTCTCGAACAGCGTCGCCGTAAGAGTGCAGTACGCCCTCACCTATACGCCCGGAAATCTGCTTGTGAACGATGGGGTGTTAGCGGACGGCTATTCGCTGGTGACTATAGTCGACGAGAACGCTCTTTAGAAACGCGGGACGGTACCGCTAAGTCGCTCACATCGGCGCCCGCACCGCCTGGGAACCCCGCTGGCTCAGTGTGGTCACAGGATTGTTGGATTGAAAATAAAGGACTTGCTGCTAACTGAATTGACTTCGGGTGGTAAGGTTCGTGCAGAACGGCCTTTGGTCTCATGGCCGCCATTGCATTCCCCTGGAGGTCTAAACTGTGCACCTTTTGAGACGGTGTTCCACTCTATTATTTCTGGCGCTGCCGCTGGCTGCGCAAAACCCAGTCGTCCGGCAGGGCGCATCGCCTACCGGGGCAATCGATTTCACTGGGGCGGCGACCACGAAGCCACTGCGCATTGCCACGACGCTTCCGACTTCGTGCGCCGCCGGGGAGCTGTTATTCCTCTTGAATGCAGGTGTTTACCAGTGTGTCAATGGGACCTTTGCAGCGACCGGCAATGGCGGCACGTGGGGCACCATCGGCGGGAGCGTTTCGAACCAGACGGATCTCTGGAACGCGCTCCAGGCCAAGCAGCCGCTGATGACCATCGGCACCGCGGGGCAGTATGTGCGCGGCGACGGAAGCTTGGGGACGTTGGCAGCAGGTTCGAATGTGACACTTACGCCAACGGGAAACACGTTGACCATTGCGGCAACCGGCGGCGGCAGCGGCGGTCTGGCTTTGTCGGGGACGCCTGCAACCAATGACTTGCTGAGTTACAATGGCTCGGCGGCGGCGGACTCCGGCGTTGCGGTAAGCGGCGGCGTGGTGACGGCGGCCGGGTTCCAGAGTACGGGCACAGGGGGCACGCAAATCACGATCAGCGAGGGCAATGCGCCAGCGACGCCGGCCACGAACCAGCGTGTGCTGTGGGCGGACAGCGCGCTGCACTGGGTGAGGACGACTGACTACAATGGAGTCAATTGGATGCTGATGCGCGCGACCGCTCTCGGCGGTTCCGGCAACGGCGTTAAGTGGAACGGGGATGGATCGTTGGGCGACTTAGGCTATGCGCCGCCGGCACTCGCGAACGCAAACACGTGGACCGCGAAACAGGCGTTTGTGCCGAGCGTGGGCGGGGCGGGGCTGAATGTGGGATCCATGGCCGGCAATCCCAACGCACCCGCCAATGGAGACCTGTGGTACAGCTCGGCGTCGAATACGCTGAATGCGCAGATCAACGGCGCCACCGTCAGTCTGGGATCGGGAGTTGGGGGCAGCGGTGCGAACGCAAATGGGTACTACTTCGTGAGTCAAAGCACGAACGCGCCGACAAACGCCGTGAACCTTGGCGCGCTGCCATCGGGCCTGCTGAAAGCATCGGTCAGCGGAAATGTGGCGGCGGTCTCCTCGGTCTCAACGGCTCGAGCCATCGGTTACAGTTTCAATGGCAACGGATCGGCTCTGAGCGCCGGCGCGACGGGCTATCTCACGGTCCCATTCGCCTGCACGATCAGCGCGTGGAACATGAGCGTGGACACGGGCACGGCGACGGTGGATGTCTGGAAGATCGCTAGCGGGACGGGGCTTCCGACCGTCTCAAATACGATCACCGCCTCGGCCACCCCGGCCATCGCGTCGAACAATTCACTGCATTCGACTACTCTGACTGGCTGGACAACTGCGGTAGCGGCAAATGACATCGTAGGTATCAATCTGAAAGTCACAGCGAGTGCGACGGTAGTCAACCTGACGCTGGAGTGTGACCAATAATGCGTCGTAAACTTCTCCCTCTTTTCCTCCTCGCCCTCTCTGCTCCGGCGTGGGGCGCGTATGCCTACGGTTACCATCCGACGCTTTCATACACGATGGTGAGCGGCCCTTCGGATCTGTTGAATTATACGGTCTATGTCCAGTTGTCGGGCACGGCGTTTAAGAGCTATGTCAACGGCGGGCATATTCGCAACTCCACCACATTCAACGGGCAAACCGTTCCAGCAGACTTCCAATTTGACACTAGTTCTGCCTGTAACGGATCGCTTGGGAGCACCCGGCCCTACTTTGAAGTAGAGTCCTGGGATCAAGTCACTGGTATCATCAATGCTCACGTCGGGCCGATGACCCTCAGTCATACTACAAGTTGGCAACCGTACGTCTGCTACGGTGATGTGGGCGTGACGACCTATCAGGGGGGTACGCAGGGACAGGCGTGGGACCCAAGTTTCGTCTTTATAAGTCACCTTGCTAGCGCAACCTCACCTATTGATTCTACAAGCAATTCCGCCTCCCTATCAAATACCGGCGCAACTAATTCCTCCAGCGGGATGATTGACGGAGCGGCGAGTTTTATTGGTAGTTGGAGTTACTACATTCAGGATGCTTCAGCATCGGACGCCACCAACGTCACCGGGTACCCGATAACTGTTGAGGCCTGGGTTAACAAGTCTGGTTCTGCAAACAGCGATGCGGTTGTGAGCAAGGGATACTATAACACTGGAGGGCAGTATGGTCTTCTGACGTTTGGTAATAAAGTCACTTTTAGTACAAATGCCGATAGCGGTTACCAGTACCTTACTGGTGCGACTACCCTTAGTTATGGCACATGGTACTATCTCGCCGGCACACAGAACTTCACTAATAAATATGTATATATTAATGGAGTTAATGCCGGCACGAACGCTTTTCCGCAGAATATGTCGCTGTCGGCTCAGACGACTCATTTTTCAATAAACGCGGGATCTCTTGCAGCAGGGTACAGTGATGGGATGCAGGGCTTAATTGACGAGGTGCGCGTCTCTAATGTACAACGTTCCGCCGACTGGCTGCTGACCACTTACCGCAACATCGCTTCTGTTGGCACCTACTGGGCGCTGGGCAGCGAATCGGGCGGCGGCGCGGCGAACGTCACCCTGACTCCGATCATCATGTAAAGCCATGCGAAAACTTCTTGTCCTTCTAACCCTCTCCGCGGCCGGGTTGCTAGCCCAGACGATGGTGCTAACTCCGAGCTATATCTCCACGCTGAAGGCGCGGGTGAATAACGTCAATCCTGTGCCAATGGAGTGGACGAACCTGCGCTCTACTTGTGACTGGGTGGTGCAGTACACCGCTAATACGCCCGATCATCTTCCGCCGGTCTACGCCAGCATGGAGGGCGCCTCTGACGGAAGTAATGGTAATTACATGCGTCTCGGGACAGATGGCAACTACTATGAAGGAACGGGGATCTCGGGGTGGGGCAATTCTGCTTCCTTGTGCTACTTGACGCTAAAAGACGGAGACGTGACGCCCTACGGGTGGAGCTATACGTGGAATGGAATCAGTCTCACGCCGCAGCAGTATGGAATTCTCGCCGGGATACAGGCCATCAAGATTCTCAACAAGGCCACCCCGACAATGGTACACATGGCTCCGGTTTCACCACCCGCAGTATGGCATGGGATGACCTGGAGGCAGGTGGACGGGGTATTTGATTATCGGATGGATCGTTCCAATTCTACTATAGAAATCACTGGCTCGGTAGACGCGACGGTGGCAGAGCAGCTTACAACCGCGCAGACGAACTCAGGCACAAACACCCTCTATTTTACAAACACCACTACCGCTGCATACGGCTCTCAAGTGTTTACGGTTGGAGACTATGCGGTGGGTCTAAACATCCCGGCAGGAACCACGATTCTCACCGTTACTCCGAATACCAGCATCACCCTGTCGGCGAACGTGACGGGGAACATTCCCGCAGGAACCATGATAGCTGACTTGATTGCATCTGACAACTGTTTGCCGTCCACTGGCACAAGTCAGGTTTTCGTGGGATCGCCTTATGGTGCACCGGCTGGACTGTCTACCCACGCTCCCGTTGTCTTTGCGAACATCGTGGGGCCGTTGGGCACAATCATGAATGGTAATACCTACTACGTTGATCCGGCTAACAAGACCACCCTGGGGTTCAATAGTAATAGCTATGGATTCTATCTCGACACGGACAGCGGTGGCACGCCACTCTGCGTCACCGTGAATCAAGGAGTAGACTACAGGGGCCACAACGTAGGAAGCGGCGAGAACTACAACCATCAGCCACAAGAGGATAACGAGTTCTCCCCGCGATTTTTTGTAACTGGGATGTCAATGCTCTATGATTGGCTGCATCCACTGCTGAACCAATCTGTTGCCGCCGCACTGAATACTCTCGCCGCTTCGGAACCAACGGCGGTGAAAAACACTTTCACAGCAGGAGGAACCGCATGGAACGCCTCCACAAATCCCTGGACGGGTGGCAGCGCAACCATTCCCGGCAACTATCCGCAAGCCATTCCTACGGCCTTCTCGACGCTCAAGGCGCAGGTTCTCGATTCAATGGATTGCTGGACTCGAGATCTGCTCTGGGGCTATTACAGCGGGAATGATGTCGGTGCTTTCACAACCACGATGAACAATTATCATCAGGGCGTCTACTCCGCGCTGGGGATGGCGGGTATTGCAGCCTACAACGATGATGCACGAGGACAGGCTTGGTACGATTACTGGCGGAACCACATGCACTTGCTAGTGGATCAGCCATACACTTCTCGATGGCTTGGGCCGAATGGTGCACCGATGGATAGTTACAACTATGCCCCGACTGCCGTTGAGAACATTACTCTGACCTTGCTATCGAATTGGACCGCATTTGGTGACAACCTGATAACAAATTCCTCGCAGCCGTTCACCTGGATAGAGGGCGTGGATTACTACAAACACAATCTCGATCCGGGCGGACTGTCGATGCTTTCGCGCGGTTACATCTATCATCCGGCGGGAAGTCCTCCGTGCGTAAACTGTGCCAGCACGTCCGAAATGATCGCTGTTCAAGCAGCCGCCGACTTAGGGAACCATCCGCTGAAGAACAAGTTCCGATCGTTCGTGCAGAATCAGATCAACCTCTATGGGGAGGGCGGGGACTGGCTTCCATTCCTGTTATGGGATCCGAAGGCCACCCAGGCTCCCTGGACAGATGAGCCGACCGTGCTCGGCAACTTGGCGAATCCGGGGGGCGGGTATGGTCACGCTTATATGAGAAGTGACTGGACGACGACTGCCGTGTACGGGTCTTTCTACGCCAGGCCAGCCGTTTTTGATTACGGTAATGGGAAGGACGTCCATGATTTTGCAGGCTCACTGATTGTGCAGCGCGGATCGAACGCGCTTTCAGTAGAGGCTCAGGGTGAGTGCGCCAGGAACTTTCCCGTCACGCAAGCGGGGGCCGGAGCCACTATCGCCGCAAATGCTGCAAACTGCATGGATTACTCTGATGGCAACAAAGGCTATCATGGTTTGGGGAACTGGAGTGCTGGATTCTACAAGATCAAGAGTACGGCCGGCAACCCTAGTACGACTACTACCGTTGGCTCTGTAACGCTTACCACGGACGGGGCAACGTCAGCCGGGAGTGCTGTCCTGAACTTTGCCAGCACGACCGGCGTGACAACAGGCATGATTGCGGTTGGAACAAACATTCCGGCGAATGCCTTCGTGCTTGCAGTTACATCGACAACCGTGACAATCAATCAGAGCGTGACTGGTGCGGGAGTAGCCAATCCAGCTACAGTCATCTTCGCTACGTTTGGCTCCTACCCAATGCCTTATTCCGGGTCTGCAGACGGCGACGTGGCCGGGATCATGCTCATGCAAAATGGCACGTACCTTCAGCCCGGTCAGGCCGACGCTGCGCCGGTTTCGCCTGCAATAGGAGCGACCTGGACAAACAGCCCGTCCTATACGGTTGCGAGCGCTACTCTCACAGTAAGCCCGACGATCCCGACATCCTTCTCATGGGGCAATGGCACGACGGTTCTTTTCACTTGGGCAACTGGCGCGACTCCACCGACATACTATCTTAGTGGGAGTTCGGGTGCGACTGAGAGCGTGATTCGCGGAGATCCCTACGTGATTGTAAATTGGAACCCCAGCGGCACGTTCGGGGTCATCAAGGCTCCTACCTATATCGGGAATGGGGGAAGCTACCCCACGACTGGCACCGCACTTGTCTTTGCGACCAACGGGACGGGGACGCAGTACGTCCAGGGAACTCCAGGGGTATTGACTCCCAAGGGCCATCCGGCGCGAATCGACTTACTGGAATCTACGGCCAACTATGCCTACGCCCGTGGCGTCGGGCTAGAGGCTGACTACATGGGAATGCCGAATACTACGACCGGCAGCCGGGTTCTCACCAGCCAGCGAGAAGTGCTGTATCTGTTACCGAAATTGTTTCTGGTCTACGATCGCACACAACAGACTCATCAGAATCAGCAACAAGTTAGTTTCACCAGCCTTATTGACTCAGACGGCACCATTCCAGTCACGCTTGTGACCGCGGGGCACACGTTTCACAGCGGGATGCAGGTTAAGCTCACCAGTGTCTCAGGGACTGGATGCAGCGGCCTTAACGATCAGACCTACACGATCACGGCTCTAGACGGGACGCACCTTAGTCTGAACGGTCAAACGACAGCCCTTGGGGCGACAACGTGCACCGGCACGGCTACGGGAAACAAGTGGGGCCAGCAGCTTATCTCCTGGACCACGGGAGCAGTTCCGACAGAAGTCACTACCGCGGGGCAGATCACGGCGGGAATGAGACAGTGGCATGTCAAGGCTCCTGCCGTGAGTATCTCCAGCATTGGCAATACGACCCCGGTAAGAGTGGTGACCGCTACTCCGCACTTGCTCAATACGGGTATGAGCACGGTGATTGCTGGTCAGAGTGGTGGCTGCTCTAGCCTAAATGGTGCTTGGTGGATTACCGCCGTAGATCTATACACGTTCACTCTTAACGGTTCCACGGCGTGTGGGGCGGTTGGGGCGCTCGGAACCAGTCAAAAGTTCAACGGAGCAATCACTACGATTCTGCCGAAGACTCCACCAGCGGTACTTCAAGATCCGTTGCTGACAATAGGATCGACCAGCGGATCGGGTATGATCTACCGTCTTGAGATCCACGATCCACGCAACTGCACCTCGAATAGCTCCTGGTGTCTGGCGTCGGGCGCGGATACGGCCGACTCTCAGAACTGGCTTACGGCGTTAGACGCGTCGGTATCGGCCGCAGACACGGCCACTCTGACGCTACTTACGTCTACGAACGCGGACGTGGTGCAGGTGGGAACCGGTACGGTGGCAGGATTCCAGAACGCTCGGGTAGGAGCGGGGAACTGTGCCAATAGCACGTGTACTGCGCCGGCGCCAGTACTACCGATGAGCTATAGCTTCACGCAGGGTACGGGTGCAGTTAATCACTATCTCGCCGGAGTAACGCCGGGTGCCACTTACTATGTGAATGCGAGCACACCTGGTAGCGTGACCATCTCCAGTACGGGCAGCGCCGGCGCTACTGTTGCCAGCGTTAACGGCGTCCTTAACTTCGCCACGCAGAACGGAGTAGGGACCGCGGTGACTACGATTAGCGGGCCGGTGCAGATCAAGGGGAGTGGCTCGATCCAGTAGAGTAACCAGTGGCCTGTCGGCGGTGAATCCGTTACTGTGCCCTCCCTTCGGCCACGGGCCGCAGCGGTTGTGGAGCGGCGTGAGGATCGCTCCTTAACAGCCGCGGCTCGGTAACAGACGCGGCTCAACAACATGGTCGCGGCCCGGTAGCCTCGTCTGCGCGATGAGCAACTACCGCTGAGCCGACAGGGAACCTGTTTGAGGCCTACCGCCAGTGCGCAGCGGCAGGGTTGGCGAGCTTGGGAGTAGACTGATCCAGAAGCCTGACGCCGAAATGGGAAGTCATTTTGAGATCCTCAATCCGCACGCGAGCGCCGCGAAGGCGAAGGTCGTGGTGTTCGATTTCGACGGGACTTTGTCGCTGCTGAGAGCCGGCTGGGCGGGCGTGATGACGCCGATGATGGTAGAGGAACTGGCGCGGCTCAAGAGTGGCGAGACGGAAGAACAACTTGAGCTCACGGTGCGGGAGTTCGTCGACCGGCTGACGGGCAAGCAGACGATCTACCAGATGATCGAGTTGGCGCGGCAGGTGGAATTGCGGGGCGGCGAGGCCGAGCAGCCGCTGGTGTACAAGCGACGTTATCTCGAAAGGCTGCACGCGCATATCGCGCATCGGATCGAGGATCTGCGGCTGGGCCGGGCCACGGCGGAGAAGTATCTAGTTCCGGGGTCGATCCAACTACTGACAGCGCTGAGCGAGCGCGGGCTGCGGCTGTATCTGGCCAGCGGAACCGACGAAGAGTACATGCGGGAAGAAGCGGATTTACTGGGCGTCACGCCGTATTTCAACGGCGGCGTGCACGGCGCGCTGGACGACTACAAGAGCTTCTCCAAGCAGATCCTGATTCAAAGGATTCTCGACCGGTCTGAATGCCACGGGGCCGAGATCCTGGGTTTCGGCGATGGCTACGTGGAGATCGAGAATGTGAAGGCGGTGGGCGGGACGGCCATTGGCGTGGCCACGGACGAGGCGGAATGCCTGCGGGCGGATGCGTGGAAGCGCGACCGGCTGGCGCGCGCGGGCGCCGACTTGATCATTCCCAACTACCTGCGGGGGGATGAATTGCTCGGGAGGCTGTTCTCCAATTGAACTCCAAATACACTGCGTTTGACCGCAGCCGGCTGCGCCTGAAGCCGCTGGCGGAGCGAGTGCATGATTTACAGGCAAGCCACTGGATGAGGCTGGAGGATGCCGCTCCGCCGTTTGATCATCCGAATCTGGCGACACTGGCGGAGCATCTTGAGCAGGCGCGAGAGCGCGGCGCGGCGCGCATTCTGATGCTGGGAGCACACCTGCTGCGGGCGGGCGTGAACCGCCACATTATCGATCTGCTGGAGCGCGGCGTGCTGACCCACATCGCCATGAATGGCGCGGGCATGATTCACGACTACGAGCTGGCTCGAATTGGCGCGACCACGGAGAGCGTAGCGCGCTACATCCGCAGCGGAGAGTTTGGACTATGGACGGAAACGGGCGTGCTCAACGACTGGATCCGTGACGCCGGCGGGCTGGGACTGGGTGAAGCGGTGGGCCGGCGGATCGAGGAGAGCGATTACCCGTATCGCGAGCTGAGCGTTCTGGCGGCGGCCTATCGCGCGTCAGTGCCGGCGACGATTCACGCGGGCATCGGCTACGACATCATTCACGAACATCCGAACTGCGACGGCGCGGCACTGGGCGCGGCGAGCTATCGGGATTTCCTGATTTTCGCGCGCTCGGTGGAGAACCTCGAGGGCGGCGTGATGCTGAGTTTCGGATCGGCGATCATGGCGCCGGAGGTGTATCTCAAGGCGCTGGCGATGGCACGCAACGTGGCGCATCAGGAAGGACGCGAGATCCGGCACTTCACGACGGCGGTGTTCGATCTGATGCCGATCGAAGGCGATTTTCATCGTGAAGTTTCCAAGACGGAGGCGGCGTACTACTTCCGACCTCGCAAGACGATTCTGATCCGCACGGTGGCCGAAGGCGGCGAGAGTTACTACCTATGCGGCGATCACCGTGCGACGTTCCCGGCATTGTGGCGCGCGGTGGGAGAACGGCGTTGAACGTAGACGAGATACTGGCCGGCATGGCGGGGCAATCGGCGCTGGTGGTGGGCGATGTGTGCCTGGACCGCTGGTGCCGCTACGATCCCAGGCTGGCGGAGCGTTCGCGGGAGACAGGCATTCCGCGCATCGCGGTCACCGAAGTCGAATGCACTCCAGGCGCAGCGGGCACAGTCGCCGCGAACCTGCGCGCGCTGGGGGCGGGCCGCGTGGCCGTGCTGGGCGTAGTGGGCGACGACGGGCATGGATACGAGCTGCGGCGCGCGCTGCAGGAGCGGGGCATTGACGGTTCGGCTGTGGTGACGGCCGCGGGCGTTTCGACATTCACTTACACGAAGTTGATCAACCGGGGGTCGGGAGTGGAGGACCTGGCGCGCGTCGACTTCGTGAACGCCTGCGATTTGCCAGCCGCCGTGCAAGTCGCGGTCGTCGACCGTTTCCGGTGCCTGGCGGAACAGGTCGAGGTCATCATTGTCTCCGACCAGGCGGAGTTGGAACGGGGCGGAGTGGTGAGTGAGGCGCTGCGGCGGGCGATCGCGGAATTCGCGCGTACGCATCCGCGGACGGTGGTGTGGGTGGACTCGCGGGTCCGCGGAGAGCAGTTTCGCGGCGTGCTGGTGAAGTTGAACGAAGAGGAAGCCAGGCAGGCCTGCGGCAGAGTGGGCGCCGGCACCGACTACGAGGTGCTGCGGCGCCACATCGGTCACGGCACGCTGATTCTGACTCGCGGCGCCAGCGGGTGCGTTGTGGTGACGGAGACCGGCCAGACGGTGGTTCCAGCGCAAGGGGTCGAGAAGCCGGTGGATATCTGCGGCGCCGGCGACAGTTTTAACGCGGGGGCGTCGCTGGCTCTGAGCCTGACCCGGGACCCGATCGAGGCGGCGCGTTTCGGGAATCTGGTCGCATCGATCACTATCATGAAGCCCGGCACGGGCACGGCCACACCGGAAGAAGTGCGCCGACAGGCCGGGCACGAACGCTTCCCGAACCAGTAATTCGTCGAGACTCGCGGTCAACAATGGCAAGCCGGGCGTGAATTGAATTGTAAGTGTTGAAAGGAATGGAGCCACTGCCGGGATTGAAGCTGCGGCCTGCCGAGTCCGAGTTTACTACATCGCACCTGCTGTGTTGATCCGAAGTCTGTTCCACTCACATAGAAGCAAGAAACAAGGCGATGCGCCTCCACGCCGCGGCAATGCATCTGCGCGAGCCTGATGCGGGAGAAGTGCGGCCGGGCCGGTTGAGGAGTGAGTTTAGCCTTGCGTATTAAGTAACGAGCCGGTCGCGGAGGTGGAGCCGTAGAGCGACCCCAGTTCCTGGGCCTGCATGCTGCTGAGAGCGGCGGCGAGTTGATCGGTTACCGACGGCTGGGTGGATGTCGAAGCCGTGGCGCTGGAAGCGGAGCCGGTGGTTGCGCCGGTGGTTGGCGATTCGAGCGCCTGCAGGATGGCGGCGGAGGCCGCGCCGGCGGTGCCGGACGACAGGGAGGGGAACAGCGAATCCGAGTTCGAGGCGAGCCCGACCGACTGCGTGCCGATCGAGCTTCCGAACAGCGAACTCACCTGCTGCAATTCGAGCGCCTGTTCGCTGAGTTTCACAATATCCTGGGGTGATGCGTTTTTCAGCGAGGACTGCACTGTAGACGAAGACAGGATTGACGAAAGCTGGGGCGAGGTTGCGCTGAGGGTCTGCAACAGGTTCGAAAGTCCTGGATTGGTTGCGGCTACGGAACTCATATTTGGGGGACCTCGGCAATCATATCGGCCGTGACAGCCGGGACTTGAGGGCCATTCGAATCCGCTGCCGCGGTTTTTTTGACGAGATTGGCAGCCAAGGGCGCGAGCGTGTGATTTTGTACCGTTGCGGAAGAATCACTGCCTTGCAGGCGCGGCACGCAACAGCGCATAGACCGCTCCTTAACAGTCGCGACTCGGAAACAGTGGCGGCTCAGATACCTTCGCGGATCGGAACTGGCCGGGCGTGCGACAATGCAAGACCGCTAATGGCCTTGGGCCTCGAGGAAGCGTTCAGCCTCGATGGCGGCCATACAACCGGCGCCGGCGGCGGTAATCGCCTGGCGATAGACGCGGTCCTGGACGTCGCCGGCATGAAAGACGCCCAGAATACTGGTCCGGGCGCCGCCGTGGCTGATGATGTAGCCTTCGGGGTCGAGGTCGAGTTGACCCACGAAGGGTTTGGTATTGGGGATGTGGCCGATGGCCAGGAACAGGCCGTCGACCGGCTCGCGCCACTCGTCGCCGGTCTTGACATTCTTCAGCAGAACGGTGCTGACGACGCCCTTCCCGACGTCGTAGACGTCGGTGACGACCGCGTTCAGAAGGAAGCGGATCTTGGGATTGGCGCGAACCCGCTCGAGCATGAATTTCGACGCGCGAAACTCTTCGCGCCGGTGGACGATGGTGACCGACTCGCCGAAGCGGGTGAGAAAGCTGGCCTCTTCCATGGCGGTGTCGCCGCCGCCGATGACCATGATCTTTTTGCCCTTGTAAAAGAAGCCGTCGCAGGTGGCGCAGGAGCTGACGCCATGGCCGATCAGCTTCTGTTCATTGGGCAAGCCCAGCCAGCGCGCCGATGCGCCCGAGGCGACGATCAGCGTGCGCGTTTCGACCCACTGCTCGTCAATGCGCAGCCGGAAGGGCCGCTTCGACAGGTCGGCCTGTTCCATCAGGCCGTCCAGATATTCTGCGCCGAAATGCGCGGCCTGCTGCTTCATGTTTTCGACGAGCTGAGGGCCGAGCACGCCTTCGGGAAAACCGGGGAAGTTCTCAACCTCGGTGGTGATGGAAAGCTGGCCGCCGGGCTCGTGCCCGACCACAACCAGCGGCTGCAGCCCGGCGCGCGCGGTGTAGATCGCCGCTGTATTGCCGGCGCAGCCCGAACCGATGATGACGACGTTATGCAGTGACTCACTCATATCGTGTCCATTGTCGCGCCCCGGCGGCGCGGCGCGCTATCGCGACAGCACCTGGTAGACCACGAAGGAACTGACGTAGGCCAGGGCGCTCATATAGGCGAACTGGATGGCCGGCCAGCGCCAGCCGCCGGTTTCACGGCGCACGACGGCGAGGGTGGACATACACTGCATGGCGAAGGCGAAAAAGACCAGCAACGACGCGGCGCCGGCGGGGCTGAGGTCGCGCTGCAAGGCGTGCTGCAGGCTGATGTCGTCCTTGCCCGGCTCCATGCCGTAGATGGTGCCGAGCGTGCTCACGATGACCTCGCGCGCGGCCAGCGAGCAGACCAGGCCGACGCCGATTTTCCAGTTAAATCCGAGCGGGCGGATGACGGGCTCGATGGTGTGGCCGAGTTGGCCGGCGAAACTGTGTTCGATAGGCGGGGGCACGCCGTGGACGAGCGGCAGGCTGGCCAGCAGCCACAAGAGGAACGAGACGCCGAGGATGACCGTGCCGGCACGCTTGAGAAATACCTGGGCGCGCTCCGTGACGCGGAGTCCGAGAGAGCGCGGCGTAGGACAGCGGTAGGCTGGCATTTCAAGGACGAAGGGTGTGTGCTCGCTGCGCAGGATGGACGACTTCAGAACGCGCGCTGTGACCACCGCGGCCACGAAGCCGAGCACGTACAGGCCCAGCAGGGCGGCGGCGCGCGTGCCTAGAAGTGGTCCGATGAAGGGGCGGTCGGGGAGGAAGGCGGCGATGATCAGGGTATAGACCGGCAGGCGGGCCGAGCAGGTCATGAAAGGCGCGATCAGGATGGTGGCGATGCGGTCGCGCTTGTTCTCGATGGTGCGCGTGGCCATGATCGCCGGGACCGCGCAGGCGTAGGCCGAAAGCAGCGGGATGAAGCTTTTGCCCTGCAGCCCGACGCGCGCCATGGTGCGGTCGGCGATCACGGCCGCGCGCGCCAGGTAGCCCGAATCTTCGAGGATTCCGATGAACAGGAACAGCAGCAGGATCTGCGGCAGGAAAACGAGAACGCTGCCCACGCCGCTCCACAGCCCATCGACGATCAGAGACTTGAGCAGGCCGGGGCCGAGTAGCCGCCCGAGCCACGCGCCGGAGATCTGCACCAGCGCCTGCACGCCATCCATCAACGGGCGCGCGCCGGTGAAGATGGTCTGAAAGACCGCGCCGACTACGATGACGAAAATGAGCGGTCCCCAGATGGGATGGAGAAAGACGCGATCGAGGCGGCGGCTCCACTCGGGCGGTGCGGGGCGGCGGTAGCCCGCGCTCTCCGACACGCCGCGAGCCCACTGGCGGCAGCGCGGCACGTCCTGGAGCACGGGCAATTCGACTGGCCGCGGCACGGCGATGCGGCCGGCCAGGAACTTCTCGACGGCTTCGATGCCTTCGCCAGTGACGGCGCTGATGAGGACCACCGGCGCGCCCAGGCTGGCGGTGAGCGATGCGACATCCACTTTCCCGCCGCGCGCCCGCAGGTCGTCGGCCAGGTTCAACAGGATCAGCGTCGGCAGGCCGAGGGCCAGGATCGGCGCGGCCAGCGTCAGGTGGCGGCTGAGGTTGGTCGAATCGAGGATCAACAGGATGGCGTCCGGGCGGGGCAATCCCTCCATCCGACCGTGCAGGACGTCATTGGCGACTCGCTCGTCCTCGGAGCGCGGCGAGAGGCTATATATGCCGGGCAGATCCACCAGGTCGACATCGAAATGGCCGCGGACCTGCGCCTTGCCGAGGCGGTGCTCGACGGTGACGCCGGGGAAGTTGGCGACGCGCTGGCGGAGGCCGGTCAAACGGTTAAAAAGAGTGGATTTTCCTGAATTGGGTGGGCCTACGATCGCGACCAGCCGGGAGCTCGGGAGAGTTGCACCAGACGCCTCGTCGAGGAGCGCCGGCTTACCGCAGTTTGCGTCGCCATGACAGGAAGCCATGCGATTTTATTTACAGCGCCGCGGCGGGCGCCGGAGAAATCATGATATGCAAGGCAGTTTCACGACGGAGCGCGATTTCGGCGCCCTCGACGCGGAAAACGCGCGGATCGCCGCCGGGGGCGCTGAACGCGGCGCAAACCGGGCTTCCGGGAAGAAAACCTAATTCCATCAACCGGTTAGCGAAATCGTGCGGCAGATCGAGGTGGAGCAGCGTGGCGGCCTCTCCGTGCCCCAGCTCAGCCAGACTCCGAAGTCCGGATTCGGCGGATACCTTCCTGAAACTCAGTTGCATCTGACTCTAGTATGCAACGCTCGGGTAGGACTGTCAATCCGGTTCAGGAAGAGACGCGGGCACGTGCTAGAATCGCGACAGTGACGGAGGCAACAATAGCCCGCGAGTATGCGCGAGAGGAGGTGTGCCGGCTGCTGCACATCTCTGAAACGGTGCTGGCCACTTGGGAGCGGCACGGTTTCGTCGAGCGGCGGCGACACTATTTCCTGCGGGATCTGGTGGCGCTGAAGACGCTCACGCAACTGCGCAAGAATCGGGTACGCCCGGAGCGCATCCGGCGCATTCTGGATTCACTGCTGGCGCGACTGGCGGGCGTGCGGGATCCTCTTGCCGAGTTGAAAATCTACTGTGACGGGCGGCGCATCGCGGTGCAGGTGGCAGGGCGGAAGATGGAGCCGCTGAGCGGGCAACTGCTGCTGGACTTCGACCGCGACGAGATGCGCCGGCTGCTCGAATTTCCCACCGCACCGGCGGAGCAGGCGGAGGCGCTGGCGGCGGAGGCGCGGAAGCGGCAGGGGGAGTCGTGGTTTGAAAAGGGCGTCGCGCTGGAACACAGTGGAGCGCCGTTAACGGAGACGCTGGCGGCGTATCGCAAGGCCGTAGAACTCGACCCCGGCTCGGCGGGCGCGTGGTTGAATCTGGGGACGGTGTATTTCAACCAGCGGCAGTGGGAACAGGCCGAGGCGAGCTACCGGAAGGCGCTGGAGGTGCGCGCCGATTATGGCCTGGCGCACTATAACCTAGGCAACCTGTACGACGAAACGGGACGGCCGCAGGAGGCCGTCGAGCAGTACAAGAAAGCCCTGGAGATCGACCCATCCTACGCCGACGCGCACTACAACCTGGCGTTGCTCTACCAGAGCGCGTCCGAGCCGCTGAGCGCGCTGCGGCATTGGCGCATTTACCTGCGTCTGGAGCCGGCCGGA
>Ga0187851_10001247_pt1 | contig 24540 bp, 33 predicted proteins | sample June2016WEW_6_10_FD_132997 | JGI IMG/M metagenome (GOLD analysis project Ga0187851, IMG submission 132997) | Peatland microbial communities from SPRUCE experiment site at the Marcell Experimental Forest, Minnesota, USA - June2016WEW_6_10 | ecosystem: Environmental > Terrestrial > Soil >...
ATGTGGAGCAGTCAAAAAACCCAGAATCGAAAATCGAAGCTCTTATGCCATAACCGGACACTATCATCATACATGTCCACACAAGCGTCCAACTTCATCCAAAATATATGCGTTCCGTTATTATTGGCAATGATTAAATTAAGAATAGAGACTACTCTCTCGTAAATAGTATCCGCTTGCAATTGATTTTGATTGCTCCATATGTCTGTCTGCATCCTGATATCTCGCACGGCGAGAGGAACGGTTCGTGATTGTTCTGAAATTACACGGATATTGATTTGCGGCATTACAAGTTGTTGTGTATTTGCGGGAGTTCCCTGCGCTTCCACGACTATGTCCTCAGGACCCACGAAAATGTTATTTGGAGCAACAGAACCATACTGGGCGGTTTTAAGCTCAGGATCGTTTACCAATTGTTGCACTATAAAACTTGTTACATTTATCATTTCTTGGATTTACTTGGCATAAGTTTACTGATCAACGGTTCTGTCATTGCCATGGCTGGCCTAAAAAATGGCCTTGGACTTGTCATTCCAATTCCTCTTTCTACTTTTATTCCATAATCTGCCTCTGTTGCGTCTTGCCATGCTTTTCCGATAATCTTTGTCCCCGACTCAGATACATTTTTTTTGATTGATTTCTGCAGTTTTCCTGTTTTCACAGGAACGCCATAAGGAGCAGACGGATCAGAAATGGTTCCCCATGTTTTACTGGGAATATTGGGCCTTGGGGTGGTGGCAATACCATAAAAATAGTCTATTATTTCTGTTATATTGTTTTTTATTTTATCTTTGTATTTCCTTGCCGCCCGTTCTTTAATGTCGCTTATCGCCTTATTTTTATTCTTTAGATTAATTTTTAAAAATCCATTTGCCATATTCTATATTTAAACCGGAAGCGCAATATCTGCAAGATAGAAATCAACCACTCCGTTTATTATAAACCCCGCCACAACGCCTTTAACAGAATATTGTATGCCGGAGGGATAGCCGGGACATGCAACCGTATATATCTTGTCTTGTGGCAATATCTGTATATTGTTCGGTATATACATCTCTCCTGTAGGATAAATCAGATCTCCGGTATCTTTAAATCCTGTGGTTTTTCCCGACCATTGTATACGGACTTTTATGTCTTCATAAACCATTTCATATCCGGATATAGCGCTCCCATAGACCGGATTATTGAAAATATCTCTCGAAATTGTCGTAAAAACAGTATTGCTAGATGCATCATGAGAAGCTACCGAGTAGTCGGGCCTGCGATATATATCCACAATATCTGTAAAAATTACCGAAATCATAAATTATTCAATAAAGATTCTATTTTTGGCTTGTTAAATCCTATCACAAACTCTCCGTCTTTCTCGAATATCGGCACCACTGTTTGTCCCGTCTTTTCAAAAATTACTTCTGCCTTTTCTCTATTTTCGGAGATATCAACTTCTTCAAAATCAATTTTCTTTTCTTTAAGAAAATCTTTGAGCATTAAACAGAAATGACAGGTTTTCGTTGAATAAACTTTTATCATAAGAATCCAATAAAGTGTCTTTGATAATGAGCTAGAAGTTGTTTTACTTCATTAAGCACAGCATCTCCAAAACTTACATTATAACTTAGAATACTGACTGATTTTGCTCCAAGGGGATTCTGTCCGGCTTTTCCCAAAATATCAGAGCAAAGCATTATCACGGCCTCTTTTATATCATAAGGCATGGACTCATTTGTAGTGAAATCCACGGTAACAATATCGGTAGCTAGAAGAGCGGAATTGAATGTTACGATGCCATTTACATATTCGACTGAAAATCCGGTTATTATTAATATCCCGTTCACATAAACATTAAAAGTTCTATTGTCGGGAGTTGCCCACAATCTGTAGCCGACCGGAGATTGATAAGATAAATACTCCCCGCTATCGGAATTGGTTAATTCAACTCCCGTGAATGGCTGCCCGAATCCGAAGTTATAATTAGTCCATAAATTACCAAGAGGAATATGGTCTATTATCTGTGCGGGGATAGGAGTTCCGGCTCCCGCTCCCGCAGAGCTTAACATCGGAACTATTTTGTAAGTTCCCCATTCAGGCTGTATCTGCACATAACTTTGCTGTTGCGGTTGGATTAAAACTTCGACAAACCATTGGAGAACCTGTATATATACGCTGTTTACGGACGTCAAGGGAGCATTGTTCATAAATACCGTTACCATCCTCGGATTAAATGGCCGCACTGTAAAATGCGTTTTTATTTCGTCTATCGTTTGGCTGTCGAAAAATCTTTGTGTCAGCCTGTTAACCATTGCGGAAGCCCTTAAAATAACATTATCCAATTCTCCCGTTATATAAATAGGACTGGAAGCGTTTATTCCAAGACCTTGCGCCTCAGGGGTTAATATGTAACTGTCTTTTGTGAGATACGGATTATCTACCGCCACTTTCATCGGAGCTCCCGTAGGGGTGTAAGGAAGTCCTCCAGGGGTTTCAAAAAATCCTGATTTTATCGGAGCTAAAATTTGAGTCATAATTATTATTATTCTATATATATTATACAGGATTTGCGTATCTTTTTAGGGATAGACGTATGCAATCTATTGCGCTATTGACATTTTAAAAAAATAACACTATAATGATTTCAGAAAATGAAATGGGAATCTCCCGTCTTCAATCGTGGAGAACAGTCAATGCAATAAATTGCATAAATCAACCTCCGGGGGAGATTGGGCTCATTATCATCCCCGGGGACGCAACAAAAAATAATCTTTAATGAGCCATTCCGAGTCCAGACGGCAAACACAAAAATACACCTTATCACGGGTGTATTTTTGTGTCTGTTTGTCTTTATATTAATTCAAAATTCAGTAGTTGATATGATACTCAACTATTTTATTTTCATTTGATACAAGGCAACGTGGAGCGAAACAGGGACATGATATAGTAAATATATCAAGACTTAAAGTCAAATTCTGTATCTATAATGTTATTTACTTCATTTGACCCGTTTTCTAGCTCTTTTTCCTGCTCGGAATCGAATTTCAAGAGAAGTGTCTCAAATTCTCCCATATGGGTTTTTTCTTCTTTCGCCACATCTAAGAGAATCCTTTTAAGAAGTTTGTTTTCCGTCATATCAGCCATTTGCTCATAAAGGCTTATAGCATCTAATTCGGCCGTGATACTAATGCGAAGGATTCCCTTGGTTATATTATTTTTATCTATTTTATTTATATCTATAGGTGATTTTGCCAACATGATTTTAATTTAATATTACTCTCTTAGATCCATGATTATTTTCATGGCAACATTCTCCCGCCACTTAAGAGGCGGGGAATTCTTGCCACAAACGTTAAAAGTATTTGTTTAATTTATCCGCCAATATGTTCATGGCTGTTTCCCAAGTAAAATTATCTCTGATAAATTGAGCCGATTTCCTGCCTTTTTTTCTTACTTCATCCTGATGAAGATACGCATATCTCATTTTATCGACCAGATCGTCTAAATTAGGATTAGCCCAATCTCCGCAGGGTTCTTTATAAACGAGTTTTGAGAAGTTTTCTGCAGATATCATTGTGTGCTCTATTTTCCATCCTAAGTCGTCCGTTATGTATTCGCTTATGCCTCCCCAGTCGGTCACGATAACGGGAATTCCAGTGGACATAAATTCAAAAGGCACCAGAGAGAATCCCTCCCCCAGCCAAGGGAACACCCCGCAATCTATCCTATTATAGACATCTCTCGCCATTTCCCCTTGGTCATTATTTGTTTCCATAATCAATTCTATTCTCCCGTTATGAAAATCGGGGTCTTCTTTTGTATTAAAAGGAAATATGGAGTTTGATGTTTTTATTATTAATCTTACGTCTTTTTTTTTCGGGAATGCCAGCTTAAATGCTTGTATCAGAATGTCTGTTCCTTTTCTCATTGTAAGAAAACCGGCCTGACCGAAAGTGAAGAATTCGTTATTCCTTTCGACAACAGGGAACTTCTCCGATTCAACCCCCCAGATAATCTTTTCTATAGGGACTCTTACTCCGCTATCTTTCATCATTTGAATATTCTGGTCTGACAAGGTAAAAAGAGAGTCCATATAATTTATTCTGCTTACCCATGATTTCGGTATCTGCGTTGTTTCAAAGGGAACGATGGCAATCTTTTTATAGAACACGCTATCAAACCATTCATGCTTAGGCTGTTCATGATAGATAGCGGGCATTCTATTATCGACTTCTTTGATAAAACTGTTCAGTTCAGCGACTTTCATTCCGTTTCCTATCCAATGAGGATGATAGCCGATCTTATCCATATAATAAGCTATATTCCTTGTGCAGGTTCCAAACCCGCTGGAATTGTCCGCATTCCCCCATAAAACAAAATCTCTATTTTTCCAGAATTCAGGGTTATATTCCAATTCGGGCTTTTCAAATTCAATATGATTGGTAAGGCTTATTTTCAACGCCTTTAATAAAGGAACGTCTATCTCGGAATTTGTTTTATAATATTCATTATCAAAATATATGCCACTGTACTTAGGGTGTTTTATTATTGCTTTCATTGTTTATAAAAAATAATATGCCTTCTGCGGGCAGAAGAATATTGTCCTTGCCTTAAATTTATAGTATTTTTATCTTCACGGGGATCTCTATATTTGGAAATCTTGCTGTAATTTTACCATGTGTCTCAGAAACTATTTAATAGCATTATATTATGCGAAATAATTTCTTGCCCCTGAGTTACATACCCGCGAAGATAAAAATATTATATGTTTAATTGTATGCTAATTTGCCAAATTTGTCAATACATCATCTTTACAATTATTTTTAAAGTGATATGAAAACTGCCATGAATAACAAAGGAGGGCAGAAATGCCCTCCTTTGTTTATAACCCCTAAGACTAGTTATTAGGATCTTGTACATTCTGAAGTACGCCATTCCAAGGTTCAGCTTTTACGGCCAAACAGGTATACTCGTTAATGTAAAAACGAACCGAATCAAAAATCTTAGCAAGTTCAGTGCGTCCAACGGGGACCAAATCCTTTTATGTTATTCATACAATTTCTTGTATGTTCGGACTATATCTTTACTTATAGACAATTTTTCTTAATTATTTCTTCTGCTTCTTCTTGATTGGTATGTTCCCATATTCTCAATATTTTATATCCATTTGCCTTTAATAAAATATTAACTCTTTATTTTTTTGTTTCTTATTTAGTTTTTTGCCACAGTATCTACAATTCATTTTATATTTGTCTATAAGTATTCTACATAAAGTCTCTACGGATTCTATTGTATCATATTTACGGTAAAATACAATAGTCTTTCCTCGGTATTCCCTGTACGGGTTCACCGATATAGTAGAATTTTAAATGACCGATTATGTCCAGCCATTTCACATCCTTGATTATCTAATCTAAGGAAAAAAATGTCAGATACTGAGTTACCAGCTGCGCCGGATGAACCAGAGAAGTTATAAGGATACGGAAGCGCGGCATTAATGAAGTACTTTTTAATTGTTACTTAGAATTTTATCAACACAATACTCTATATTCTCATTTATTTCATGTTCCCAAAATCTAAAAACTTTTATTCCTTTGTTCGTCATGCTTTTATTTTTTTTGATATCTTTATTCTTAATTTCTATATAATATCCTTTTCCATGTATTTCACATTCATGATAAAAACAACCATCACACTCTATTACAGAATTAATATTAGGAATCCAAAAATCTACATTGCATATATTTTCTAAAGGAAACCATCGAAAATAATCTTTATTCTCAATTAATCCTCTTTTGATAAATTCATTATTCATCTTCTCTTCGATAGATGTTCTTTTAAACTTTTCTCTAGGATGATTAATCGCTTATATTCTTATTCTCTCAGCATGTTCTTTGCGTTTTTCTAAAGAAGGAAACATTTTTGCTTTTCCTTTTGTAGCATTAGATATTTTTATTCCTCTTTCGGGATTTTTTATAGATTCTTTATACTTTTTACTATTAAGTATTACTAATCTGTGCTTTTCTGCTATCCCTTCTTTAAACATGCCATTATTATTGCTTATCTTTTTCTTTGATTCTTCTGTATGTTTCTTTCCTAAATGAGAATTATTCATCTTTATTCTGGTTTGTTCTGATGCTTTCTTTCCTAAATTAGCTAATCTTAATTTATTTATGGTTACCATTGAGGGATGTTTCCCCTTATTCCAAGGGATTTGCCCTTTAATGAATCTACCATTATTTATTATATTTTTATTTTTCATGTTGATAAAATTTAGATTAAACATTTCTGTTTAATTCATACAATTTCTTGTATGCCCAGACTATATCTTCACCCTATTTCTAGGGGCAATACATTTAGTCGTTACGGATTCTCTTTCGAGTCTTTCCTCGGTATTGTCCACTTGCGTGGGTTTTCACCGATATAGTATTGTTTTTGTTTCCAACATTACAGTTGGAAGGAGACTACTTCTTGTTAATCTCCAACTATTGGCACTGGACCAAGAGGTGAGTTATAAGCCACTATATTATCGCCTGCCGTAAACTTTCCCGTCGATTCATCTGGTCGCACATAATATCTGCCCGCTGCGCCAACGATTTCGTTTATAATGGCTTGCACCCCGAAGGAGCAGCCTATCATATCCAACTTATTTCCGCCCTGAAGCCTGATAAGTTTAATCATTTTGTCGAGAGCAGGTATTGATACTCCGCTAGCCGTCAATGGGTTGCCATTGAAATCGATTACATTTGTAACCAACTGAACGGTTTCTCCGCTAAATGCTATCGGGTTTATTGCTGGATCCGCATACAAGATTGCAAATTCTTCTCCTTGAATTATCCTGCGTAAAGCCGCTTCTGCTATTTCAGCTTCTAAATCAGTGTAGCTTCTGCCTCCGGCAATAGCCGGTCCGGTTATATTGCCGACCGTTCCAAGAAACTTATAAGGGGCTGTTGCCTGTTTATAAGTAGGATCTTGTTCGGGAGGCAAGGCTCCATCCATTTTGTCATTAAGGTTATTATTTCCTTAAAGTTTGGACTATCGTTTGTATTCTTTATAAGAATACTACTCTTGCTTAGTCTCTGCACCTGCACTATTACATAACGAGTTAAAAGAATATTCTCTAATATTTTTTTGTTTAGATTTTTTAAAATCTTTTTTCTTTAAAGATAATAAAAGATAAAGTTTTTCCCTAACTTCTATTTCTTTTTCTGATAATTTTAATCTTTTATTATTGCTGTCATTATTATTTCTTTTTCTTCCTTGAAACCTGATTGCTATTGCTGCCTGATCTTTCTTTAATTTCAAAAAAGGATAAACCTTCTTTAAAAATTCTAATGCTTTTAAATTGTCTGTCTGCCATACATATATCCAATTAGTTGTTCCAGTTATAAAAGATTTTTTATTTTTTAGATATACGACTCCTCCAAAGTTTCCATACAACCAATCAATTATTCTTCCATCTTTTTGTGAAATTGCCACAATAAGAGAATAATTTGGGCTAACCATGTATCCTCGTGGAGACAACCTATTTATTCTTATACGTCCCTCTCCATCAAGTATTCCTGCCGCATAAGAGTATTTAATAGATTTATTTTGTTTCATATGTTTAGTGATATGTAATATGCTTGGTAAGGGTTACCAATTTCAGGCTTCCCTTTATCAAAGAGTATTTTACTACGCCAATGGTTTAAAACTCTGTTGAGTTTAGCGTAGAAGATGTTAATTAATCCTAGCGGTCCTTGCGAAAGCGTATCAAGCGATGTTCGAATGTTCCAAAGATGAGCTGTTCCTTCTCCTTTTATTCTGTTCATTCTGTCTCTTATTGGCGTTAGACGGTCAGAGAGTACTACTAAAGCCGACTCTAAATCCTGTCTTGCCAATAAGGTATTTCCATAAGGCAACAGATAACTTTGGTCAATCTGCTTCTCATACACTTCTAATGCGCGATCCAAACTGTTTATTCCATCATTCATATCTGTGTATTAAATTGTCAATGTGCTTTTAAACACAATACAAATTAATTCTAATACTTTTTGGAGTGTTGCAACTTTACTCATAAATGAAAAACATTTTTATATGTTAAACAAGTATGTAGCCGAGTCTACCGACCTCTTCATAAAGAAACTCACTCCTGCTTCGATTCAATCTCTGCGTCCGTAAAAGGACGCAGAGTTAAATTTTACAATATTTGGGAAATGTTTTCACGTCTTGCCTCTGAAGAAAAGTTGTTTTTATACATTTCTTTAAAATCCTTTTCTTCCGAAACCGATTTATGCAATTCCTCGGCTGTTACGTCTGAAACCAATTTTAATCTTGGCCCGCCATCTCTTGACATTACATAAGGGGTTCCGTTTATTACAGACCTCTTTAATCCGGGCTCACCCATATATTCTTTTATGCTTTTCTGTATTTTCTGGTCGTTTCTGATGAATTCCATAAATTGATTTCTTAACCCGATTATTCTGTTTCCGCTCTCTTCTTGGGATTTTTCAAGCTTTTCAAGAGCCTCCCCAACCAAGAACGCAAACTTATCAATATTGGCTACCGCGACTTTCGGATTGCTTTTCATTTGCTTTGACATTGCTTTCACCCTTTCCGCGGAAGGAATTTTATATTCACTTGTATCCGCTGATTCGGAACTTCTGTCTTTTTCATCTCCAACCATTCTGCTTCCCGCAGGGACTGAATACGATTCGGAACTGGAAACCTCTTTCCTTGTTTTTGTTTCATTGGGAAATTCCTGATCTAAAGCTTCGGTGCTGTCTGGTTTTTCATTTCCGCCTCTTTCTCTCTTTGATTGGGCATGATCTCCGCCTATTGCTTTATACTCCGATTCGGAATATGTGTCGGAATCTCTTGATGTTTTATTATCCGCTTTCTTTGCGGAGCTTTCAGATTCAGAACTGTCTTCCGAAGAAGAAGATTTGAACGCTTTCTTTGTCTTGGACTCCGATGGGAATTCCTGATCCAATGCTTCGGTGCTTTCGGAGGATTGCTTGCCGCTTCTTTCCCTTGGGGCTGAATTGTCTCCATTAGCATAAGTTTCTTCTTGTCCTTCTCTTTGCTTTTCTTTCTTCTCATCAGGAATCTCTTGATCAAGCGCGTCTGAATCTAAAGAAGTATAAGACAGAGTTTTGGTGATATTGCTTAAAGCGTCTATCGCCTTGTTGATTCCTTCCACAATTGCTTTCTTTGTTGAAGAGCTTTCGCTGTCTGAATAATTACTTTCGGGAAATTTCTCTTTTGCGGTCTTTGTTTTCTCAGAAGATTTGCTTTCAGACGATTCCATCGCTTTCTTTGTTGGAGAGCTTTCGCTGTCTGAAGGTTCTGATTCAGACACTGAATCTTTGTCAGAACTCATTTCTTTTTCTTTGTCGGATGCTTCAGAAGAGCTGCTTGAGCTTTCTTCTTTTGGATCCGACTCTTTTTTATTAAATCCAAACATATTATTATTATTTAATTTTACATTATATCCTTGTTCATTATTATCCTCGACCCTTTGCTTTTCACTTTGCCATGCATTTTTAGGTATGGACTTTTCAAACGTCTGCAGGTAATCCATTTGCGGATTCTCAAACAAGAATTCATTATAACAGGATTTATATATATCCTCTTCCAAAGGAGTTCCCGTATAATTCTTAGCTATGAGCCATGAATCATAATTGGATGGTCTTGGCGTTACCGAAACTTCCCTCAGCATCACATCATAAAATGTTTTTATCATCTTTCCTTTGGATTCAACTAATTCTCTGATTGCATCCTTCACTTCCCCTCCAACCGACAATCCCAATTGGGCTCCGGCCTTTAAAGAATCATAGAGAATCATTGCGGCCGGCTTTGTCTTATCCAGCATGGCCTTTATTCTTAATTGGTTCCTATCATCAATATGAGCTTCGCAGACCCTGCCTATAATAGCATCATCGGTTTTTTGGTGGGCTACCCTTAAAGGAACAGACTGTTCGTTTATAATCTTTGCCATTCTTATTAATGCGGGTTTTGCCATTCTTTCCTGGTCATGGTCTACATTAGTTGAAGAAGCCACCCCTTCAATAGCAAATTCGCTTCCCGATTCCGAAGGTATCGCTTTTTCTATATAAAATATAAAAGGAAAGCTTCCTTCCGCTCTTGATAATATTTGTGTTTTTTTAATATCCATTTTGTATTAATACATTTATAATGTTAAATATTTCTTCTTCTTTTATTATACCAAGACTGACCAATATTTTTATCACTTTCTGCTGCCATTGATAGTCTCCCTGCTCAACCTGATTCTTTATTTCTTCAATTAATCCTGCCATTATTTAACGCTTCTTTGAATGTTTTATAATATTTTGACGGTTTGTTGCGTTGGTCTATCGGCCTTTCGACCACAGAATTTTTTATATCCAAAGGTCCATTGCCTCTTTCGTGAAGACATATTTTATCCCTTGCCATCTCTAATATTTTTCTCGACTCTCCCGAAGTAAGCCCAAATTCTTCAAGTAATATCTTTTCCCTGTAATTCTCATCTTCTACCTCATCCAGAAGCTGAGAAGCTCTAGCAAAAGTATCGGGGTTTATTATGCTTTTTGTTTTTGTCGAAGATGAATCTCCTTCTAAATCTTGCCTCGCTAAAAGTGTTTTTGGAACGGCTCCATTATATTCCGCATCAACTTCTTTCATTCTCTCGCTTCTGTCCGCGCTTTCTCTATTGTTTCTGTCCGCTCCTTCCGAGCTATGTCCTGAAATATCAGAATTAGAAAATATTGTTCCCAGCATTGAATTAACAAGAGACCTCTGTTCACTATCGGTTAAATTATATTCATCACTTTGTGATTTCTTTGCTTCATCTCTGTTCTCCGGCTTTATAGAACCTTTATATCCTAACTTTGCCTGGCAAATCGCAAAACACAAACCCTTTGGGTTTTGGCTTAAGCAAGAAGCCACACAACTCCTCCATTTGCCCGTATGAACATCGTCTTTGTATATTTCCATTGCCGAATCAAAAGATTTTATTACCATATCATCAAATGCAATATCTTGCATTTTAATCATCTTATTATAAGCTTCCGATCCGAGAGCATTAGTGCAAACAGCAAAAGCATTCTTTGCTCCGCCTTTTCTTTTTATATCTTGGACGCACCTATCGAATTTTTCCGAATGAGAGTCTAGTGATTTATTTGCGTATATGGCTCTTTCTTGATCTTGAGCCGCTTTTTTAGAAGGGTGTTCTCCCAAAACTTTTCCTTTATGAGAATATAGCATCCACTTTCCTTTTTTGTTTCTTATTATTTTTCCTATCTCAGAATTCTCGCTTCCGTATTCATCTCTTTTTTCATCGCAAGATTTGCTGAAATTCTCTTCAAAATATTTCTGAAATATTGTTTTGTTCTTCATAAAAGATTTTTAAATAATTGTAAACTTTTTAAAATATATAAATTATGCAACTGTCCTATATTCATTATACAATATTTATTATTTTTTTTATGATTGAATATAAAAATCCCGCCCTTTTTTGAGAGCGGGATTTGTTGCTATTTCTTGCCTTTTTTGTTGGCAGCAGCTTTCTTGGCCGGAGATTTTTTAGGAGCAACTTTTTTAGTTGGCATCTTATTTATATTTAATTGTACTGTTTATATTTTACTTATTTTTATTTTTTTGTCAATTTCTTTTTTCGTTGCCCTGTCAGATCCATAAATAAATTATATAGATAAGGAATGGGCTTCAAAGAATTAGCATAAGAATCTTTTGTGGATTCCCATCTGTTCTCATTATTTATAAACTGAAAATCATAGGCATATAATCTGTGGGTGTCCGGAGTTAAGATGACTTGGTCAGAACGCCTGTCACCTATTTTATATTTCTTCTCCGCCAGCCATATGTTCGCTAAATCATGTATAGCAAGCTCATATTTATTTGGATGATTTTTCATGTCTTCAATGAGAATTTGATCTTTAAGCGAGCGCCCATCCTTGAAATCTGAAACCAGATAATAAGGGAATTTTCTTGATCCGCCAAATTTTAACTTCCACTTTTGAGAATCATAAGCGGAATCCATATTCTGATAATGCTTAAATTCTTCTCTCACATAATCGGTGGGCAGTTCTCGCAATATATCCACTTCCGACATGCGAATTACAGGAATCACATTCAATCCCTTTTTATAAAGCATATTGGAAACTCTTTCTTCTTCTTTCTGAGAATCCAAATCCACGGCAATCGGAGTTTTTATAACTTTGCCCTCTCCTGTAAGAATATTATAATAAATAAAGGGCTGACCATATCCCATGTCTGACACAAAACAGTTAAATCCGTCTTCGGTGAACACCGACTTATGAAATTCTTTTTCCTCTTTATTGTCTTCTTCTTGTTTTATGTCTTCATTATTTTTAATATCTATCGGATTTCCTTTTCCGTCTACTTGCTGTTGGTTGTTGTTACTATCTATTATGATGGGTTGATATCCCAAGTTTGTCAGCTTCAATGGCTTATCCGCCCATTCCCCGAAAGGTCTCTTGCCCATTTCTTCTCTTATTTCATTTATAGTCATTATCCCTGTTTTTGTCGCTAAATCATAAAGAGCCGTTCTTTCTTTAACATCCACCACGTCAACATTGGCCCAGTCAAATTCCAAGTCTCTGTATCCGAATTGTCCCCAAATAATATACACATTGAATATTTCTTTTAAAAGATGAAGCAGGGAGTTATATCCTTTTTCGTCTGACGACTGCTTTTGTGTTTTTGCGGTATTGAAATTTATATCCCCGGTTATATTCAAATCTGCGGCGGTGAGTCCGAATTCTGCTGTTGCTAAACGAGCCATTAGCTCGAAATAATCCATGAACTGCATATCTCTCTGGTTTATGTCTTTCAGATTTGTGATCTTTACTTCCTTCTCTCCGGACATAATAGCGGGACGATGGAATCTTCCTTCCATTTCCTGATAAAAATATTCTTTAAATCCGTCCAGACTCCTCTGATCCATGGTTTGCATTAACTGTATAACCAGTGGAGGGAATGCTCCGTCTTGGAAATATGTGCTGTTAAAATTATCAGCATTAAGAATATTGTTTATTACGCCAATGATAGCCTCTATAGCTCCAAAGCCATATCCCCACCCGCCCATATCTCCGCGAGGGTGCTGATGGAAGAATATCATATCTCTCTTAGGCCAAGCGGCGACAACATCTCCGGTCTGTCCTCCCCTGTACGGATTTTGATTTAGAACTTGAATATATGACACGGGGAGAAATTTTGTTCTCCCGTCTTCTCCTTTTATTAGGATAGGGATATCTTGGTTTCCGTGATCGTCCGCCACAACAGATATAGTGGCGGAATCTACTACAAATAATTCCGCGGGCATCCCATCGTGATAACGAGTTATTTCCACGGCAGCTGAGTCGAGAGCCAGTAAATCTTCCAATAATTTATCCAAAAAAGTCCTAAATGTGTCTCCTTGTCTGTTTGGTTTTTCAAAAAAATCAGAGAGTTCTTTTATTAAAACTGGGTCTACTTTTTTCAAAGGATCTCTCGATTTGATAATCCACGGGGTTTTGCTTATTTTGTTTTTAAGAGAGTCTATGCAGATTCTTATTATATAGACATTGCGAGAGGCTCTGCGAAGAACGTCATAAGATATTCTGCCCGGCTTGCTTAATCCCTTATCTAATGCGTATGGGGCTCGCTGGTTTTTGCTATATGTAAAAGCGCGGCTGCGATTAACTTCTGACTTGTATATTACATCGTTGATATTCTCTATTTTTATGCTATCATTAGAACTCTTATTTTTATTCCTTCTGCTCATTATTATTAAAATTTAGTTTACAAACCATCCTATATATATTATAGTCATTCTTCTATTTTTTTTATCTCTGTAAATATTTTGAACATTTTATTTTTAAGACTATACAATCCCTGGACATTTTTATATCCCATTAATTTGTATATTTCTCTTATCTTAAATCCCAGCAGAAGAAATATAAATAATTTAAGCTGATTTTCATTGAAATTATTTATAAGATTTTCCACGAGAATCTTATTTTCAAGAGCATCTTCTATATTACTGCTCTCGTCAATGATATCCCCGATATCTTTAAAAGGTATTTCTTCTACATTGACTCTTTTCCAGTAGATATTTTTCATTGTGTTTTCTTTCCCAGCATTCTCTGCCCTTGCGGCCATAATTTTTCCAATTCACCGCACCAATTAAGGAACCAAGACAAAAACTCCCCTGTTTCGGGATTATTTGTTACGCCCAGAGCAAACCCCTCCAATATAAATATCGTAACTCCCATCAAAGCATCGGAATAATCCAGAACTCTTGTGTCGAATCTTCCCGTTAATTTTTCTCTCTCTTTTTTTATATCGTTTCTTTGTTTCTCTTCGTTAAAAATACCTATTGTAAATTTATAGAAATCGGAAATATCACAGGCTTTTAATCCTTTTTCTTTGCATTCAATCTCCCACATTCTTCCTATGTCTCGCAAAACCCTTACGGATGCCTTAAGAACCGAAGGAGATGGTATGTATTTCATTCCTGGTTGGCCCGGAAGCTTTACCGCGTTTTTTGTTTGGACAAGAGTATCCACAACACTGTCTTTATGCCTCAGTTTTTTCTGAATAAGCAATTCATCTGCCAGCTTCTTGGCTTCTCTAAGCTGTTTTATAGGCGCATGTTTTTTCTTTGCTGACATTTTAAATATGACAATAATACTCCCTCTTTAGAGGGTTCAATTATTTATTATATTTATTTGAAAGACAGCCCCGTTCCTGTGCCACCCGTAATCATGGCGGAATTAGTTCCTGTGGGGTCTTCTGTTCCTATTTTATTCGGATCTCCAATCAATGCTCTGACTCCGGGAGGAACAGGCCTGATAGCTTTCTTGGGGCCAATACTTTCTTGTTTTTTATTGAAATTATTTATCATGGATTCCGCAAATATCTTGTCTTCATTAGACATGTTCTCTATCTTTTTTATATTCATTTCATTAAAAAACTCTTTATTCATAACCACTTGTCCCTCGGGCTGTTTTTGGTTTTCTTCCGCTGAAGGGAAAAAGTCGGATGAAATAGAAGGCATTGCCACGTAAGGATTACTATTGACATTAACTTTATTTATCGAGCTTACAACACCTAAATTAGAGAAATCGCAAATCTTGCATTTCTTTACTTTTATAGTAATAATTTCTAACTCATCTACGACATGGAATAATCCACATATATCGCATTTGGAAGCTACGCTATTTTTTTTCTTTTCCTTTTCCATTAATAATATTATTTAATTTATTTTCTAGTATTCTCAGTTTTTTTAAATGGAACCATAAATTTATCGATTCGAATATTCTATTATTCTTTCTTGCCAAATCAAGTTGTAATTCCAATAATTTCTTTATTCCTCTTATTCTTCTCTTGCGAAAAGTATTTGTAAAGTTAGTGTCCACATACCAGTCTGTGAAAGAATTATAATTCTTCTCTATATATTCTCCCTCGTTAATGTTTGGTTTCTCATAATATCTCCTGAATATCGGAAGAGAGTTTTTAAGACGCACAAAAATCTCCGTTGCGTCGCTTTTATCTTCTCCTCCCATTACTCTTTTATCTTCTCCTCCCTTTGCTCTAAGATACACGCTGTTTCTCTGATAAGGCACGCTCATCGTTCTTTCCCCTTTTTTTATTTTTTGCAATGAATTTATAAACAATTTGTCTATCTCTTCATTATTTTTTTTATCCATTCCCGCAATTGTTTTTAAATATTGCTTTTTTGCGGCTTCTATTTTCTTGGCGGCTTCTCTTATAGGATGCTTAATTTTTGACGTCTTTTTTATCTTCTTCATTTTTTAATAATTTACTTGTACTAATGCCTTTTTCTCTGGTTTCTCTTTCTTCGGTTATTTTATTTACCAAATCATAGAATTCTTTGGCATGCCCTTTTAACTCCTGTTCGGTTATCACTTTTCCTCCCGCCTCTATGAATATTCCTTTACCCATTTCCCTTTCTCTGGAATACTCCACGGCTTCTTTTTCATTTATCAGTCTTTTAGCTATTTCTGCGAATCTGTCTGCTATTCCTTTTAATATTTCCTTTTCTTTGTTTTTTTTCTCAAGAGAATTATTAATAAAATTGGAAGTGTCAGACAGAAGAAGGGATATCGTATCAATAAACATATCCAAGTCAAATCTAACTTGAGCCTTAAATATTCTTGTTTCCTTTGAATGCTGTCCTTTGTATCGAAACAGTTCCGCCATCATAGAAGTGTCTTCCATTCCCTGCTCCCACAAATAATTGGCAAGAATGGCGTCCGTTTGGTCTTTTGACTTGCTATCGGCTATTATTTTCTTAATGCTGTTATTTATCTCTTCTTCCTTCTGCTTCGAGACAGAAGGGAATACTATGGGAAATCTTTCGTGAGAAGCAGCAGTTAAATTTTGTTTATTGTCATTATTCATAAATTCATCAATATTTAATGTTCTCTACCATTCTCCATTTATTCTTGTACGCCTCCTTATCGGAATCATAGTCCTCTTTTTTAACAAAAGAACTCAACTGGAAATCATTTCTCATGGCAAGATGTTCAGACTGTATAGCTATTCGATTTATTCTGGTTTTCATTTGGTTCATAAGGTCGGAACCAAAGAAATATGGAGTTTTATAGTTTGTGTCAAACTGCAATATTTGAGATGTCTGTTTTGATACTCCCCAATAAAAAGATGAAACTCCAAGATACTCTCTTCCGTTATTGCTTATTTTTTCGTCTTTAGGCGTCCCCGAGATCATATCAATATCTCCCCTATTAAGATAATTAAGAGAATATTCCACAGCGTCTCTGGGAGTAAAAAACTCAACCACGGGAGTATAACACAAGACATAAGAGAAATCCAAATTGGATGTCTTTAGATATTTAATGCCCTCGTTTACTAAATCACCATAATTATTTCCTTCAACTTCAACAAAAAGAGCATTGTTCGCAAGACCTTTGGTGGCTAGAAAATTTGCCATTTCTTCGCTCAAAGTGTTTTTGAAAAAAGTAAATATATTATAGCACTTGTGGCTTCCTGAAACAAAATCATCTGTTATTTTCTTAAGACGGCTTTTATACAATACCTTAGATCCATCGGAATATCCGTATAAAGGATATATGATAGCCACTTTTCTATCTACTGGAACTCTGCTAGAAAAATCTAACATATTTAGTTGGTTTCTTCTGGTAATTGTTGGTAATTGTCGACATCATTTATTTGCTGTTCTTGAGCATCTAAATCAGAAGTGGTTTGAGGTTGGCATGTGGTTGTTTGAGGTTGGTATGGCGGCTGGTCGGGCAGGGGAGAACAATTATTCCCTACAGAAACATTATTCACGTCCATTGTTGGGAAGTTTTCAGTTAATTCTTCTCCTTGCATATTTTGTTCTTCTGATTGTTGTTTTGGTTCGTCATTTTCAGGAAGAGTTATATTTGAAATAGAGGGAGAGACATAATTGTCTTCATTTTGTTCTTCTGCTGGGCATGGCTCATCTTCAAAAGCAGCAGGGCAAGAAGTCTCTTCTTGCGCAGCATCCATTGCTTCTCTTTCTGTTTTCCCCATCGGAGTCTCGGCTTCTTCTTTTGTTATCTCTTCTTCTCTGCCAAGAAACGAATACATTATGTTTACTATATGAGCAAAATCTCTATATATTCTTTTCCAAAGAACATTGGTGGTTTCTTTAGTCTGATTCAATGCTTCATTTTTCAGGTTTTCCAAAAAATTCTTATTTTTCAAATCCATTTTAAGTAAATTAATTATAACTGTAAATAATATAACACTTTTTGAATTTTGTCAAGGGTTAGAAGAAAGATATTCTCCCATCTATATCTCTTCTGCCGTCCGCGCACTGCTTACTATAAATATTTACTTGTTCTTCCATCGTCTGTATGTCTAGCTGTCTGGCTGCCTCTTCCTTTTCTTCTTTAGTCATTGTCACATAATTTCCGGAAGTCACAGTGATGTCTCCAATGGTTTCTGTTTTAGTAGGATAAGTATACCCTCCGCCATAACTATCCCGCATTTCAGAGAAGCTAAAGAAACAAGCCATAAGACAGTCCCCAGTATGTCCATCAGGCCATGCCCTCATTTCGTTTATAAGTTTCGAGCATTCAGATCTTGTTCTTGCGTCATTCTGGCTATAAGGTATCACAAACTTTCCTCTTTCCATCATAAGTGAAATTGAGTTCACTCCTATGTTTGGATCAAACTTCTCTCCACCGGTATGATAAGCCCTGACAGGTATTCCCATTTCTTCCAAGTCTCTCACCATTGCCATCTGGAAAGCATTAGATTCCACTCTTATCCCGAGAGGATTGCTTGCCTCATAAACATGTTTAACCAATTCTCTTGTCTGATTTGGGCTGTATTTATCTCTGTATATATTTCTTATAATATAATCTCCGACTTCCAGTGTTCCATTTCCAACACTTACCTTGTCGAGTACCACAAGACAAGTATCATCAGCCGATGATTTGTCTGATACGGCCAAATCAAGACCCGCTGTGGTCAAAGCCATTATTAATCCTTCTCTTGAAAAGTCCTGCAATTTCAAATCATTGCCTTTTCTAACCGATGCCTCTATCCATTCTTCTTTTATTTTTTGGTTGGGGCGAACTGAAGTATCGCATAATCTCATCCTAGAGAAGGCATAAGGGTTGTTTATTCTTTCTAAATATAACTCCCCATAATCAAACCCAAACCACTTATTTTTTTCTTTATTAAAATTTTTAGGCCATAAAAGTTCTATCCCTCTTTGCATTTCTTCTTTATTTTCTTCATAAAAAACTTCTGCATTCTTTTGTCTTTCTTGAGGAGTGGAGACATCCTTATCCATTAACATATTCGCCCATTTGTCCCACAAGTCTCTCCTATCTGCTTCATGCAAGATAGCCGGCACTTTCTTTGTATAATCAAATAGGGGATTTGCTATGGCCCGATCAATGAAATCCCCGGGAGCCCAAGTATTGCCTAAGCAGATAAGCCTTCCTCCTTGGCTAAGAACAGGCAATACTGTTGTATCAACCCACTCTATTGTTTTCCTCCTCTGTTCTTCTGTGGCAGAATTCTCTTGTGTTACGATATCGTCAATTATAAGAACATCACACCTTTTAGAAAGAATAGAACCAAATAAACCAACACCTTCTACAGTAGGGTCTTTTTCTTGACTCTCCCTTGCAATTTGGAATTTCCTGCCTGTCCATTTCTTCTGGATATTTTTATTCTTTTTTAATTGTGGAGTAACGCCGATACCTTTAGTGTCAATTATTTTTGACCAAGCGTTATATTTTTCATTAGTTTCTATGAGCTCTACAATCTGCGAAACAAATCCTGAAGATGCTTCTTGCGTAGCAGAAACAATCAATATTCTTATATTGTGGTCTTTAGCTATAAGCCAGCACGGATAACTAAAAGAAAGAATAGTGCTTTTCCCTGATCCGCGAGCCAGGGCAACAGCTATCTTTTTATTATTATTATCTGAAATAACATTTGCTATCTCATCTTGAAAAGGAGAATTCTCATTCCCTATTATTTCCTTAATAAATAAGTCAAAATTATTCTTAATAAGGTCTACTATTCTGAGCCCTTCTTTCTCCTCTTCTGTCAGCTCTTTTTTTTTAGGTCTTCCTCTCTTTCCCTGCATTTAATAGAAATAAATTGTCATTTAAATTTAATTATTTCTCCAGTCTATTATTTCTTGGCATTTTACATTACATTGGCAATCTTCCTTGCAAGCATCCTGCAATGTCCATCTTATTGATTTCTTTGGATCATTAAAAGGATTTTTATAAGTTCCATTACTGCTATTGTCTATCTCTCCCCATTTTTTTTCTATATACTTTTTATTCTTTTCAAATGCTATATTTTTGACCATTCCTCCATTTTGAACTTGTGTTCTTGAACCAAAATGATAATAAGAAGCCGGCGGATAATTTATCGCACTTATTCCTGCTAATTTTATGCGAAAATGGAAATCACGGTCTTCGTGATAGGCGGGACGGAAACCTTCATCAAATTCTCCCACTTCTCTGAAGATTTCTCTGTTAATCACAAAGTTTGAGAAGTCCGGACATTCCGCTTCAGGGACATCTTTCTTTAAGTTTGAGTCATAAATCAGTATATCTTGCGGATTAGGAAGCTCTCCTTGTATATTATGTCCCGTTACCATAAACCCTATTTTTCCTTTTTCTTTCTCCTCTCTTAACATTCTTTCCATCATATTATCAATAGTGTCCGGAGACATTAAAATATCATTATTAATTACGAAGCAATAATCTATCCCATTACCAAAATGTCTGCGTATTCCATAATTCCAACAGGCCGCCAAAGGGATTCTTTCTTCAAATCTCCTAAGCCAAACACGCTTTTTCATATTTATGCGAGTGCCTTGCACCATCTTGGACGCTTCCCTAAAAGTATGATTATTGTCTTCAGATTTATTATCTATAATTAAAATCTTTAAAGAATATTTATCAGATTTTAAGCTTTCAATACATGGAAGAGTGTACTCTTCCCAAAGACCGACAACTGGGATCACAATCCCGATATTTTTATTATTCATAGTTGACAGAAAAATAATACTCTCCCTTGCAAGAGTCCAATTCTTAAAAAGGATTCATCCCCCTGGTCATGCGTCCTTGGATACTATCATCCCAAAGTCTATGTTCGTCTCCGATATAATCCACTGGATAAAAACTGTAATATTTATTAAGCGCTATAAAAAACGCGGCATCTCCCGCGCCCCAATTGCAAGCATTATCATCCCATGGTCCGGTTTTTTCTAAACAAGATTTTCTATGCATAATGGAATTATGGTCTATCTCGCATCTATGGCTGTTTGTTATTCCTATTAAGTTTCTTATGTAAAGTTCCGTAGTCCCGCATGAATTAAACCTGACGACTCTTTGTCTGTCATAAACCAAACTTATTTCCGGATTGCTGAATGACTCCACCATCTTTTCCAGCCTCTGCGGATAATATATATCATCATCTGTAAGGTATGTTATCAGCTCTCCAGAGGCGCTCTGCAACCCTATATTGATGCAGGTGGCATATCTTGTCGTTTTGTTCCTATCTTGCTCTTGTACACCGGATCTGAGAAGGATACACCTATCATTATCTTTTATGGATTCTTTTATCGCTTCTATTGTTTCTTTGTTTGAAGAATCGTCTATAATCAATAATTCCCAATTATCATAAGTCTGATTTTTTACGCTATTAATGGCGTCTACAATCATTTTGGGACGATTATAACTATTCAGAATGACAGAAACTTTTAGATTCCCCATATTTATACTTGCAATTCTCTTATAGATAAAAATGTTGGGCAAACTTTTGAGCAAGAACAAGAATTGTATAAGTCGTTCTCAAATAAAAAATCAATATTATTATTTTTGCAATATTCAGCCTTATTCACATCTAAAGGAGAATCGATAACCTTAATTTCTTTTATCCATTCCAGATCTATCCCTATGGCGCCAAGCTGTTGCCTCTTGAATATTAAGCTTTCTTCGTTATCCATGTTTTCATCCAGACCTGAAATTATGTAAATTTCATTCCCTCCGTTATAAAGACATCTTATCATTTCTCTAAATTGTTTCGCGGCGGAAATTATGGTTCCATCCAAATCAAAACCAAATTTCATATAATTAAATTTAATAATAATTTCTCTTCAGAAAATTCAACTATTTATGCAATTTATTGCATTAAACTAAAATACCCAGCCCGGAATTTTCCTCGTAATTATAAAAATGCTTCCCTGTCTGTTTCGCTATATCCTTCACCGCTTGTTTCACTTCAGGGAAAGACTCCGTGTCATGGAATATTGTAATATCTGAATGTTGGGCAGACCATAATCCGCATTGAAATGTCGACTCGTAAGAATGGACAATATCTATATGAATCAAATCAGCTCTGACATTATTGTTTTTAATAAAGTCCTCAAAGCTGCTTACAATAACTCTTATATTTGGAAATTCCGACAGAGCCTTTTTAACTTTCAAGGCGAATCCTTCTTCTCTGCCTCCGGCATTCTCATCCCCTTTGAAATGATCAACCGCTACTACATCATTAAAGAAGTTGCTTAACGCAACGGTGGAATATCCGTTTTCAACTCCAAACTCCAACGCTGTATCCCTATCTATCTCAAATCTATTGAGAATATCTTCTATTATACTCTCGAGACCTTTCCAGCATGATGGCACATCAATTGTCTTTGAAGGCATCTCTATTTTATCGGGAACATATTGTATGGGAATTTCCATGTCTATCATTTTAATGTTTCGCGATTAATAGGAACGAATTTATATGTTGTCAAATCAACCAGCTTCGTTTCTCCACTATAATTCTTTTTGGCTATTAATATGGAATCTTCATTATTCATAGTGTCGGCATAAAGGATATCAAGATTAACATATCTTGCCATCGCAATCATTCCGTCCGTAAGAAACCTGTAACAATCCACGGGAAACCGATGCTCGACAAAAACACTCGGAGCGATAATACACATAAGACCGTTCTCTTTCAAAACCCTCGTCATCTCTGACATTGTAATCCAGAAAAACTCGGTATGCTCAAATGTCTGACCAGAAATAACGATATCAAAAGAATTAGTCTCGATATTACTCCAATCATAAGGATTTTCTATAACTATATCAATATTTGGCCCGGACTCCATGTCTATCCCGACATACTCGTATCTATTATTTGAGAATATACTTTTATATGTTCCATTAACATCATAACTTCCTATATCAAGAATTTTAATTTTGTTCTTATTTATCTTAGAAGCATAATCTTTTTCAAACTTTGTCATTTCTGACATCGAATTTGCGTGCATATTATAAGAATCCACCTTCTCTTAATTTTAATATTCTGCTTATTTTATCGTCATCGGACAGATGGGTAGTAGGACAGCCAGAAATTCCCCATGATGTTAATTCCATGGTTATGGGAGTAGTTATCTGCATATTTATTTTTCTAAGAACCCACGCCTTGAAAACAGAACAATCACAACTGCTAACGGTTGTCCCGTCTTTTGCCACCTCCATATTAAGAATCTCATCTCTTTCTTGAGTTGTCATTTCATTGATTTTCATATTTTATCGACTTTATTATTACTTTAAAGAATCTCCTGGTTACCAAATCCGATGTTGGAGATGATAAAGAATCAAGAGTTTTAACAACATTTTCTTTTCCATACAGGTATCCGCTAATAGTAATGCTGTCTCCTTCTTTTATCTTATCAATGTATAAAGAAAGATCTTCCCCATACATTGAACAAGGGATAAAATTTTTATATACCATACCTCCTTCCACCATCGTGTTTATAATGTTTATATTTATGTATTGAACTTTTCTATGGGTTATTCCCGAAGACATTTTAGATACTACCCCTGAAACAGTTATACTATTCATATCATTTTTCATCTTTATTTATATCTTAAATTATACTCAGCGTTTATTTGTTTTTCATTCCTTTCTTTTCTCCCTATTATATTCCCTTTCTCATCTCTTATTAATTCAACTTTTAATGATTTTCTAATCAAGTCTTCAAATCCTCTTTTCGAGTTCTTCGATGCTTTAAAAACACTCATATTTTTTATTTTAATAATATTTCAGATATTTGCCGGTTGAATAGCATGTCCAAGAGTCCCAAGAAGTAGCGGAATACAGTTGATATGCGAAAGCTATATTATACTGCCAATTAAACAAATTATCAGTTTTTTCCTGAGGCGTGTCTCCCTCTACATGAGAAAAATGACTGGAATTTATTTGAAAGACGCCAAAATCTATTGAAGAGTTTGAATTCAAGTGTGTTGCGTTTGGATTCAATCCGCTTTCACACTTGGCAACCGCCAATGCTGTTTGCGACTGGCTTCCGAATATTTGCACAATATAATTTTCAATGTCCTGATTATATACTATTTTTTCATTTTTGTCAATAGCTGAATAAATAACGCTATCCTGTGTTTTTTCGACAGAAATCGTTATCGGAGTATAACTTGAGGTCGCTTCATTTATTTCCAAAGATTCTATATTTTGATTTTCTAATTTGCTGTTTGTCTTGTTGTTAGCGACCACTCCCACAGGAAATACGCAGAACATAATACAAACAATAAAAAAAAAGAAAGAAAGAAATATTCCTATTCTCCTTTCCTTGTAGAAATAAATTCTATATCTTTTATAAAATTTCAAAATAATTCTCCTATTCACTATCGAAAGGATTTATAATGGCTGAATTAAGATAAAAAGAATATCTGCGGTATCTTCCAATCTTTCTTTAATGTTAATAATAAGGGATAGCTCAAGCTATTCCTTATTAAGTATATCATATTTGATTAAAAAAGTCAATAACACAAGAGGGACGGTTTAAAACCGTCCCTCTTATTCGTAATATCAATTATTTGATTATCATCTCGCCGAAGCCAAGATGATCAGATATTCTTTTCAGTATCTTTAGCCGCTTTAAATGAAGCTATTGCGTCTGTAACCTGCGGGTCAAAACGAGAAATCAAAGTTATTACAAATTGTACTCCCGCGGCAACCATGGCTTTG
>Ga0187851_10001252_pt1 | contig 24469 bp, 18 predicted proteins | sample June2016WEW_6_10_FD_132997 | JGI IMG/M metagenome (GOLD analysis project Ga0187851, IMG submission 132997) | Peatland microbial communities from SPRUCE experiment site at the Marcell Experimental Forest, Minnesota, USA - June2016WEW_6_10 | ecosystem: Environmental > Terrestrial > Soil >...
AAATGCCAGAAGCCAGAAGCTGCCTATCCCACGCACTTGCATTCGCTGCGGATCAGCACTCCCGGCATCTGATGGGTTGCGGCGCGGGCTTCGGCAACGTTGCTGTAGGGTCCATGCCAGCGCGAATGATTGGGATCGTGCCCGGCGGGGCGTCCTTTGCCGGAACTGCACTGTCCACAGGAGGCGCGGTGGAGCATCGCTTTGTGGGGGCCGGCCGCCCAATTTTCATAAACGTAGAATTCAGTGGCGGCGGGAGTCGCGGCCGCAGGCCGCGAAATCAATCCGGCTTCGGTTGCGATCTTCTGCAGCTTCGAGCGAGTGTCGCGGCGCATCGGCAGCAAGGGCAGGCGATACACTTCTTCGATCTTGCCCATCATCGCCAACACGGCCTTCACGGGCAGCGGACTCGATTCGATAAAGTTCGTCAGCATCAGCGGAAGATACTTGCGGTGGAGGGTCCGCGCCGTGTGCCAGTCGTTATTCAGAGCGGCGCGCGTCATCTCGGCCATTTCGCGCGGAATTTCATTGGACGCAACCGATATCACGCCTACGCCGCCGAGCGCGATGACCGGCAGAGTGACGGCGTCGTCGCCCGAGAGCACAAGGAAGTGTTCTGGAACCACGTTCAGCACCTCGGCGATCTGCGTCATGTTCCCGCTGGCTTCTTTCACGCCCGCAATATTCGGAACCTCGCACAGCCTTGCCAGCGTCGCGGGCTCGAGATTGGCGGAGGTACGGCCCGGCACGTTATAGACGATGACCGGTTTGTCGACCGCTTCGGCGATGGCGCGGAAGTGGCGGTACTGGCCTTCCTGCGTTGGTTTGTTGTAGTAGGGCGACGCGGTGAGGATGGCGTTGACGCCGGGTCGCGCCGCAACTTCCTTTGCTTTGGCTACAGCCTCCTGCGTCGAGTTGGAAGTTGCGCCGGCGATGATCGGGACGCGTCCGGCGACGACCTCGATAGTGACGTCGATTACGCGCAACCACTCATCGTGATTGAGGGTAGGAGTTTCTCCCGTGGTGCCGCAGGGAACCAGAAAATCAATGCCCGATTCGACCTGCCAAGCGACCAGATTGCGCAGAGCGTTTTCGTCGATCGCCCCGTCCTGAGAGAACGGGGTAACGAGAGCTGTCCCACATCCCCGGAGTTGCATGAGCTAAGAATAACTCTTCTAGCGAGCGCTTGCATGGGCTCACCCTAAAGCTCACGCCATATGTTGCGGAACTCGAAGAAACCTGTTTTCCCCGCCAGCCACTCGGCGGCGCGCACCGCGCCTTCCGCGAATCCGAGGCGCGACTTGGCGTCATGGCATAGATAGATTCGGTCGCCAGAAGAATTGAAGACTAGCTCGTGCATGCCGACGGCGTCGCCCTCGCGGAAGGAAGTGATCTCGACTTCTTTTTCCGCGGATTGGCCCGCGGCCTCGCGGACAATCTTCTGAAGAGTGAGCGCCGTCCCGGAAGGAGCGTCTTTCTTCTGCGCGTGATGGCGCTCGAAAATCTGGCCCGAGTACTCGTATTTCAATGCGGCTCCAGCGGTGGCGGCAATCTCGAAAAAAAGGTTCACGCCGATGGAGAAATTCGATCCGTAGAGAAAGCCCGTCTTGGCCGAGAGCACCATTTCTCGGAGACGCGGCACCTGGCCATACCAGCCCGTGGTTCCAATCACAATGTTCTTATTGGCGCGAATACAGGCTTCGGCATTGGCGACAACCGCCGCCGGAGTCGTGAAGTCGAGGACCATGTCGGTTTTGGCCAGAGCATCGGCCGTAAGAGCGGCCGCGTTCTCGTTTTCGGCGGAGGAAAGAACTCGTACATGATGGCGGCGCGAGAACGCGACCTCGGCCACCATCGATCCGGTCTTGCCGCGGCCAAGGATTAGAAGGTTCATGAGAAATTCATACACCGCAGAGACGCCGAGAACGCCAGGAAACTCGAAAGAGCGAACGTTGAGCCCGTGTTGGGTGTCTCGGCGTCTCGGTGGTGAAACCCACTCTATGCAAACACTTCCGGATCGACGTCCGCAAAAAACGCCTTGTGCAAGCGCCGCACCACTTCCGCTGCGTCGTTTTCCTCAATCACAAAAGTCAGGTTGATTTCCGACGCGCCCTGCGAAATCATTCGGATCTTCACATTTTCCAGGATGCCGAAGACCTTGGCGGCAATTCCAGGTGTGTCCCGCAGATTCTCACCCACCAGGCAGACAATCGCTTTGCGTCCCTCATACTTCACGTCCGCGAGTTTTGCCAGATCAGCGGCCAAAGCCGGGATCGCTTCGTTGGTCTCAGCCGTGACCGAGACGCTGACTTCGGAGGTGGAAACCACGTCCACGCCGACTTCGTGTTTATCGAAGGCTTCGAAGATGGACTTCAAATATCCGCGCACCAGCAGGCGGCGTGGCGCGGCGATCTCGACGAGAGTGATCTTTTTCTTGAGCGCGATGGCCTTGAAAATATTCGCGCAGCGTGGAGCGCGCGCCGTGACCTTCGTTCCTTCACAAGTGGGGTTCAGCGAGTTCAGGACATACACAGGAATATTCTGCTGAATCGCGGGCAGGACGGTTGCGGGATGCAGCACCTTGGCGCCGAAGTAGGCGAGTTCGGCCGCTTCGTCGAAGCTGATGACTTTGATGCGGCGGGCATCGGGACAAAGGCGCGGGTCGGTGGTCATCATGCCGTCGACGTCGGTCCAAATTTCAATGCGTTCGGCATTGAGCCCCGCGCCAAAGATCGCAGCGGAAAAGTCGGACCCGCCGCGGCCGATGGTAGTCGTGATGCCGGCGCGATTCGAACCAATGAATCCGCCCATCACCGGGACTTTGCCCGCTTCCAGCAGAGGCTGGACCTTCTTGCGCAGCCGTTCGTTGGTTTCTTCGAACTGCGGAACGGCGCGCATGTAAGCGTTGTCGGTGAGCAGAACCTGACGGGAATCGACATGAACGCCCGCCAATCCACGCGCGGCGAAAGCGGCAGCCACGATCTTGCTCGACAGCATTTCGCCGTAAGAAGCTACATTGTCGTAGGTGCGGGGAGTAATCTCGCCGACCGCGCCAATGCCTCGCAGCAATTCGTCCAAGTCTTCAAAGTCGGCGCCGAGATTGCTGTGAAATTCCGTGAAGAGCGCCGTGCCCAGCAGTTCTCCGGCGGTGTCATAGTGGCGCTCGCGGAGGGCGCGCGCCATCTTAAGAGCGGTCTTGCGATCGCCGCCCCCGGCCGCCTTGCCCATGGCGAGCAGGGAATCGGTGACCTTGGCCATGGCGCTAACCACCACCACGGGACGATCCGCAGCACGGCCCTGAACGATATGGGCTACGCGGTCGATCGCCTTCGCGTCTTGTACCGATGTCCCGCCGAACTTCATTACGATCATGGGCGGGGATGCTCCAACGCGCGGTTGTAGATTTGTTTCACTCGAGGTATCCCTTCGCCTTAAGAAGTTCGGCATTCAACAGGGCCGCACCGGCCGCACCACGAATCGTGTTGTGCGATAGCACAGTGAACTTCCAATCGAGGACGTTGCACTTGCGCAAGCGTCCAACGGAGGTGGTCATGCCAGCGCCGAGATCGCAGTCGAAGCGGGGTTGCGGGCGGTCGGGCGCAGTCAGGTACACAATAGGTTGGTCGGGCGCGCTGGGCAGGCGCAACTTCTGCGGCTCGGCGCGGAATTGGTTCCAGACTACGATGATCTCTTCCGCGGTGGCCTTCTTCTTGAGGCGGATGGCGACCGACTCCGTGTGGCCGTCTTCCACCGCGACGCGATTGCATTGCGCACTCATGGCGAACGGAGCCGGGTCGATGCGCGAGTCGTGCAAAGTCCCCAGCAACTTCTGCGTCTCCTCCTCCATTTTTTCTTCTTCATTCTTGATGTAGGGAATCACGTTGCCCAGAATGTCGAGCGAAGCCACGCCCGGATATCCAGCGCCGCTGACCGCCTGCATCGTAACCGCGGTCACGGTCTCAAGCGTGAACGCGCGATGCAGGGGAGCGAGCGCGATCACCAGACCAATCGCGGAGCAGTTGGGATTGGTGACGACATATCCGCCCGACTGTCTTCGCCACGATTGTTTTTCGATCAACTGAATGTGGTCGCCGTTGACCTCGGGAATGATCAGGGGAACGTCGGCCTGCATGCGCAAGGCGCTGGAATTGGAGATGACCGCACAGCCGGCCTCGGCAAATTGCGGCTCCAGTTCGCGGGCAATGCCGGCATCGAGGGCGGCGAAGATGATTCTCGGCGCGCCTTCGGGCTTGGCCGGAGAGACGTTCATGTTGACAATCGACGCCGGGATGGCTGTTTTTAAACGCCAGCGCGCGGCTTCGGCATAGGGGCGTCCTTCCGAACGGTCGGATGCGGCCAGCCACGACACTTCAAACCACGGGTGGTGTTCGAGCATTTGGATAAATCTCTGCCCAACGATGCCCGTGGCACCGAGAATTCCTACGGATAATTTCTTCGACATGATTAGCTCCGATTTTATACCAGCGAAATTTCGGCAGGGAATGCCGCCGTGGGCACCCATGTGGTCATGGCCAGGTGGAGCGTGAGTTCTCCGCTTAGCTTCGCCCGCGACCGAGTTCTTGCGGAAAGGAATATTCGTTGAGCGGGCCGAACTTGCGCTTTTCGGCGTAGATGCGCCAGCGGCGCCAGACAATCCGCAAACTGGCCATCACCGGGATGGACAGATAGACGCCAAGGATGCCGGCGATTTCGCCGCCGGCGAGAATTCCGAATAGCGCCGCCAGCGGATGCAATTCCACTTTCGCTCCCATGACGCGGGGAGAAATTGCGTAATCCAGTACCATTCTCCAGACGAACAAAAACAAGAGCAGGAAGGGCCAGTGCGGATACCCCGACAGAACGGCGACGGTCATCATCGCCACACCAGCCAGTAAGGGCCCAGCGAGAGGAAGGAACTCGAGCGCGCCGCCAGCGGTGCCGAGCATCAGTGCGTAGGGCACGCGCATCACGCCCAGCATGGAGCTGTAGGCCATGAACGACAACGCCGCCAGCGTCAACTGGGCGCGAATGAACTGGGCCAGCATCTGGTTCAGATCCTGCAGCACATCCTGCAGAAACTCGCGCTGGCTGCGCGACTGCACCAGCGCCAGCAGCACCTCATGAAAGCTGCCGCCGTCGCGCAGGAAGAAAATCGCGAGTATGGGCACGAGAAACAGCACCCACACCTGCTGGGCCGCTTCGGCCACGTGAAAGCCGATGCGCTGCGCCAAGCTCGCCAAGTCGTCCTTGCGGCTGAGCACGAAACCCTGAATCCGTTTCTGGGTGGCAGCGCTCCAGCCGTGCTCGTTTCCGATCCGCTCGGCAAACTGGCCGATCTGGCCTGAGAGCTGGCCGGTGCCAGCCTGATCCATCAGCCCAGGCAACTGCGCTCCCAGGCGGGCGCTTTGCCGGGCAATCCTCGGGCCGACAAGAAAGCCGAACACGGCCAGAGCGACAAGAAGCAGAAGATAAATGATGCTGATCGCTCGGACGCGGCTGCGGACGAGCTTCTCCAGTCGCCCCACCGCGGGGTTGATCAGATAGGCAAAGAAAATGGCGAAAAGAAACAGAATCAGCGTTCGTCGCGCGGCGTACAGAAATCCGATGCCCACGGCAAAAAGGAATGCCGTGAACAAAACGCGCGAGGTGCGTGAATCGAGAATCGTCACAAAGCAGTTCTCAGGTGTCAGTCTTAGGTGTCAGATGTCAGGTTTCAAGTCTTCGGTTTCAGAAATCTTTTGCTTCGCGGCCATATGCTTGATACCTGACGCCTGCAGTTTAATCGCGCTCCACTACAGTATTCTCGCCCTCCACCAACATTCGCATTACTTTCCATTGATTCTGATCGTCGATCCAGAGCTGCCACGCCCCCGCGTCGGTCTTCAGTTCCAGCTTGATCAGATCCCGCGGCCCATTCTTCAGGCTCAACATTTCCCGGCCGAGCGACTCCATGGCGAGCGGCGCCGAGGAATGCTGATGCGGGTTGATGGTTCCAAACTGCGCGCGCTGCCTCAAGGGACACTGCAGTACTCCCTTGTCCTGTTTGCAGGCAGAGGCGAGGAACCGCCACGCCAATATTTCGCGGTCGATGAAGAAGTAGTCGTCCAGGATTGTGGTCGACAGCGGCAGCAGGTAGGGCTGCTCGTGCTCTTTCTCCTGCGGCGAGGCGCGCCATTTCTGGGTCAGAAAGTCGTCATTGGGAAGCAGCACCGATTCGCCCCGCTCCGGGCTCAACTCCTTCCACTCGTACCGGCGGATGTCGCCGTTGGCGGCCAGTTGCATTTCGGAAGACTGCACGTCGGGCGGAGTATTCTCCGTCTTGAACTCCGACTTAATGACGGAGCCGTTGCCGGTCTCGTAAATCGAAAACGTCTCGGTCCCCACCCGATGACCATTCTGGAAGATGCCGAAAGAGCCGGAGTCGACTTTCTTGCCTTCCGGTTCCTTTTCTTTGTCTTTGGGCATGGGAGCAGCCATCGCCACGCAGCAAAGAAGGGGCGTAATAAGAGCGAACCACCGATAAGACAACTTCACTTCGTTTCTCCTGTTCCAGAATAATCGCGCGGACTTGGATAGGAACCACTGGGGGTGGTCTTCTCTGCCTCGGCCTTCCGCTGGACCATCTTCCCCGGGTCGAACTCTTCCTGGCCGAGCTTGCCCCAAGAGTGCAATGTACTCTCGATTTCCGCGCAAAGGGAGTCCGGATCCTTGCCCGAGGTCACGATAGTCACCCTCGCCTGGCGATAAAACGGCAGCCGCTCATGATGGAGCCGGGCAAATTCGGTGCGATCTCCTCGTAACGGGCGCTTCGCCGCGTCCTCCAGGGTGCGTTGCCAGAGATCATCCACTGGCGCATCGAGGAACACAGTGGGCCAAGGCCGCAGCAACTCCAGGTTCGGCAATTGCGCGAAGGTTCCGCCGCCCAGAGCAACCACGGTATTGCGCGCCAATGGTTCGCGCTGCAGCGATTCCGTCAACTCGCGGAGAGCGCTCGCTTCGGCGGCACGGAACCCAAGTTCGCCGCGGAGCCGAAAGATCTCGGCGATGGTTTGCCGCTCGCGCGTCTCGATATGCGTATCCAGATCCACAAAATCCCAATCCAGCCGCTGGGCGAGTTGCCGGCCCACGCTGCTCTTGCCACAGGCCATGAATCCCACTAGAAATAGCGCGCGTACTCGCATGGCCGCGGCACAGAAGACCGCGGAGATTCCGCTCCGGGCTCCGCACCATCTGCTCCTGTCGATTTTCTTGTTGTTAGCGTTGCTTGAGGCGGATTCTACCACTGAAAGAACGCAACACGACCTCGGAGGATGCCTGGCCGGTGGTGCCAAAGAAGGAACGCCCTACTTCCTCGGGAAAGCGGGAGTGTCTCGGTTTGAGAGGAAAGTCGTGCTGCACGCGGCCGAGCACCGAGCGCGCCTTGAAGTCGGCGGAAACATCCGCCGGCACCAGCACCCGTATATCGCCGGTATGGGTGGTAAAGCGATACTCGCCGCCAGAGCTAAAGTCGCCGTCGTAGGAAATGCCTCCCCGGCCGGAGGTCACTTGTACCAACGGTCCGGTGACCCCTTTTAAATGCACATCGCCGCTGATGGAAGCGATTTCCACGTGCCCATTGCGAACATCGGTCAGCGTAATCGGCCCGCGCATGGTCCGGATGTGTACATGACCGTTCTCCACGTCGCGGACATTCACCGCCGCTTCCGCGCCTTCCAGCGTCAGGTCTCCCTGCAATCGTTCCGCCGACATCGGCCCGGTCGAAGAACGAAGATTGACGGTAGCGTCGGGCGGAATCAGCAATTCGTAATCCACTTGGCCATTTCGCTGATCCGTGCCCCGCAGCAGGTGGGAGGCGATTTCAATCCGGTTGCCATTCTGCTGCTGGTCGACTTCCACATTGTCCGACTTGAGCGTGGCCGTTACGACGACCTCATTGTCGGTCCCAGGCTTCACCGAAATCGACCCGTACTGCGTATCCACGGAAATATTGGCGTGAGCGCCGACGGTGTAGCGGAACTCCTTGGCGGCCTCGGCAAAAGCCGCCGAACATAGAGCCGAAGACAGACAGGTTGCCAGAACCGCGGTTACGATCGCCGTGTTCTTGATGCTGGCTGGCTGAGAACTGGCCTTCCGAAATTCCACCATAAGAAAATTCCACCCCTGCGGCCGCGAACCCCGGCGCGCTCTTCTATTGAATACGATCTAACGCAATCTGGTAAAGGAGTGCCTTTTGTTGATAAGCCTCCATCAAGTGCTCCCGTGCCTCCGCATCCCTCGGGTTCCGATCCACGTAGGCCTGCGTTTCCAGGATGTCAGCATTGACAGCTTTGAGTTGATTTTCATACGTGGCCCGCATCGAAGGGGCGCGCGTGGAAACCGCGCTTAGAAACTGCTGATCGTCCGCGCTCGGCTCGGGTTCTACCGTGGTTTGAGCCGTCACCGTGGGTTGCATTGACGCCTGAGCTGGGAGTCGACATTGCCAAGGAGTCGTTGGCGCGGAACCCGCCGGCGATGGCGCGGACGATGGAGCCGCATTTACCGGAGCCTGATTCTGTGCCACCGGCGTGGCCGGCTTATGGCTGACCACGTACGAGCCGCCCGCTACCAACGCAGCCGCAACCGGCGCCAGCCACCACGCGGTCGAACTCCAGCGCCGTCGAGCAGCCGTCGGCAAAAGAATCGGACGGCCCGGAGCCAACTTCGCGTCCGCTGGCTGATCCCGAATCAACCCTTCGGCGCGCAATTCCAATGCGATTCGCGCCCATACTCGCGGCGGCGGTTCTTCGCTTGCCGCCAATGTTCGCGCTGCGCCCGCGATCGTCTCCAGGTCCGAGACCAGACCCGAACACGCCGCACAGGACTGCAAATGACTTTCAACTTCAGTCGGAAACGCGCCGTTTGCCTCGCCGTCGAGCAGCTCCGGCAGAGCTTGCTCCACATCGGAACACGTCATAGCCTACTCTCTCCCCAATACCGCAGCTCTGTTACCCAGTTTTAACTATCCAGTCTTGGCCTTTTCGGCTCTCATGAACTTCAAGAAATCCCGCAGCTTCAATCGTGCCTTGTGGAGCTGCGACTTGCTGTTGCCAATCGAGCAGCCCACCATTTGGGCAATCTCGTTGTGCTCAAACCCTTCCACATCGTGCAACACAAAAACCGTTCGATAGCCTGGCGGCAACTTGTCGATCGCCCGCTGCAACTGCAGCCGGTCGACCGATCCCGTCAGTCTGAGATCCTTGGTCCCGAATTCCTTCCGGGGTGCCTCGTCGTCCGCTTCCAACGTCTCTTCGAGCGACACCACCGGCAAACCCTTCTTGCGCAGTTGCATCAGGACGACGTTGACCGTCATGCGGTGCAGCCAGGTCGAGAAAGCCGATTCGCCGCGAAAGGTTCCAATCTTCCGAAACAGCTGAAGAAATGCTTCCTGGGCCAGATCTTCGGCCTGGGCGGGATTGGCAACCATGCGCAAACATAGCGAATACACGCGGCGTTTGTGCAGGTGATACAGAACCTCGAATGCTGCTTCGTGGCCCTGCTTGGCCTGCTCGATCGCTTCTGCTTCCGTGATAGCTTGCTTCGGGTCGGTCAAGTCGCCTTTTCCGGCCGCTACTCGTTCAGATGCGGCTTTGAACTCTTTCCGTTGTACTTATTTGTCGACACGTTCTCGACCGTTCTTCAAGTTGCCAGAATACCAAAAACTGTAGCCAAAGCGATCCTTCCGACCCAGCCCCCCCGTCGAACTCAGGGCCGAGGGCACTTTCGTAACCCTTGCTGCACATCTGCACAAAAAGTCAGATGCCACTTCTGCTCCGACCGCTGCCAGCCCTACGCCTTTGCCGTAATTGTCTCCAGCCCGTGCCCATGGGGTCCGGTTTCGCGTTTGTGGAGGAGGAAGGCGAAAAGCATGCCTAAAAAGCCGATGATGGGGAAAATCCACATCTCCGGGCGGTAGCCCTGCGGGGTTATTCAGGCTGACTGTTTGTTCTTTCCCTGCTCCAGCTTGCCGCCATGACGCCGATCCGACTTGAGCAGAAGGAGGGCGAAGATGAGTCCTGCCACGCCGAGGCACGCGAACATGATCTCCGTTGCAGTGTAGGTTCCGGTCGCGTCGCGGAGCTTGCCATTGAGGAGCGGGAATAGTCCAAGGCCTATGTTCTGGATGGCTGTCATCAGGCCGAAGGCAGTGCCCACACGCTTTTCCTCGACCACAAGCGGAACCGACGGCCACATGGCTGCGGGAACCAGGACGAATGCCGCACCCAGCAGGATCATGCTGGGGATCGGGTTCCAATGGGTGAGGCCCATGACGAGATGGGCGGGAATCAGCATGAGAGAACCCACGACCATCAAGGTGGCGCGCTTGCCGATGCGGTCCACCAGGTTACCGGCGAAGGGCGCGAAGACCATGGACGCGAAGATGACGATGCTGGTGACTCCCGGCGCCGTTGAGAACATGTGCAGGAAGTTCTCAAATATCTGGGCCAGGAAGCCGCCCGTGGACTCGCTCACCAGCGGGATGCCCCACTTGTCGTGGAACATGTCGGTGGCCAGGGCCGTGAAGGGGAAGATGGCGCTATAGAAGGTGACGCAGAGCAAGACAACGTACCAGTAAGAAGAGTTGAACTTCCGGATGTCGGAGAACACAATTTTGTCGCCACCCTCCGGCTTCGGAAGCGCGAGCACCTTCTCGCCGTGAAGGTCCATGGCGTTGTAGACCAGATCGCAGAGCACTGAGAACAGGCAGAAGCCTGCCGCCGCCCAAAGTGCGACCCGGTAGCTTCCGTAATAACGGGCGATAAGTTCTTCCGTGTTAAAGCTGAAAAGAGTTCCGACACGGCTGATGGTGAGAGTGATGCCGAAGGCAAGCGCCAGTTCACGGCCCTTGAACCAGCGGCTGACGATCGCACTCTGCACCACGACCAGCGCTTCCGATCCGGCACCGAAAATCAACCGCCCCGCGAAGAGTTGCCACCGCGATTGAGCGAGCGCGACGATGGTGGCGCCCACCAGGACCAGCAGGCAGAACAGGAGGCTCGAACGGCGCGGGCCGAGCTTGTCGTAAAGCATGCCCCCGAAGAAAACGATGGCGACGGCGGCAATGGAGTAGGCCGTATAGAGATTGCCGATGTCGCTGCGGTCCAGATGCAGAGCCGCAATGAGCGTGGGCGCGAGGGCTCCAATGCTGTCGTAGGCAAAATAGCTTCCCATCACAATCAGGCTGATGAACGTTAGGATGGTAAAGCGGTAGGGACGTCGGGATGGATGGAAGAATCCCAGGGAATCCGGAGCGGCGGTTCCAGAAACGGACCGAAGGCGTGAGGGATCGGAGCCAACCGCATCAACCATTACGGAATCATCCTCGGCCGCTTCAAACCGTAGAAGCAGGCGCTATTTTTTTTGTTGGGTGAAAGGTACCGCACGAAGATAGCAGATTGGGGTCTATCGCGTCATTGAGTGACAGGGATATCGGCGATCGTCGAGGGAGTTACGTTCCCACATATCGGGCATACAAACTGCGCGCAACCGCCGTGTCGGTCGTGCCCTTGATGATCGCCCGTCCGTCGGGAAACAGCGTCATTTCATAGGGCTCGCGCCAAAACTTAAACACAAACTCGTTGTGGCGAACGTTGCCATGAGGCTGCAAACGGACGCTCAACTCCGCAAAGTCGACTGGCCGCTGCCGTTCATGAATCTGCACCGAATTTCTTCCGCACAAGGTGATGTGCGGACGCCCCTCCCCTGCCAGATGTACGAAATCCCCCGAGCAAGCGCGGCATCCCTCCCGCCGATGAATCGCCGACATCTCCGCCCGTTCATTCGTCCAGACATCCCAGGAAAGCAAAGTACCCCGCATTTTTACCCGCGCGCCCACGAGAAACTTCAAGGCTTCGGTCGCCGCAATCGACGCCACCATGTTCACGGCGGAATTCAAAATGCCGGATGTCTCGCAGGTCTCGACGGTTCCGCGCGGCGATTCTGGAAAAATGCACGCCAGGCAAGCCGTTTCGCCGGGCAGAATGTTCATGGTCACGGCGTAGCTGCCGACCGCGGCGGCATAAATCCAAGCCACCGAGTTTTTCACGGCATAGTCATTGACCAGATAGCGCGTTTCAAAATTGTCCGTACCGTCAAGAATGAGGTCGCAGCCGCCGAGCAGGGCATCGACGTTAGCCGGAACCAGATCGGCGACATGGGGCTCGACGACAATCTGCGAGTTGAAGCGCGCAATCTGCCGCGCTGCCGCGATCGCTTTGGGCACCGACTCGCGCGCATCTTCCTCGCTGAATAACGCTTGCCGCTGCAAGTTGCTCGGCTCGACGTAGTCGCGGTCGAGAATCCGTAGCGTGCCCACGCCCGACCGCGCCAGCAGCGAGGCCAGGGCAGAACCGGTCGCCCCGCATCCCACGATGACCACGCGCGCCTGCGCCAGCCGCTGCTGCCCTTCGGGTCCAACTCCCTTGAACAACACCTGTCTCGAATAACGGTCGTCCATCTGATTTTTCGCGGCGCTAACCTTCGCGATTACCTTTCAAAGGCTGTCCAACCAGTATTATAGGTCCGGTCGTTAAACTTGATTCTGGCGAGCAACTTGTGCCGTTTCGCGCTTCATCGAACCCAAAGGGTTGCATGCTAAACCAGCTTCGATTTCGGGAGAGCATCGTGGGCGGCGTCCGATTCGTGCTGGTCGTTGCGATTCTGGCGTTCGAGCACAATACAAGTTGGGCGCAGGGTTCGCCGCCAGCCGTGCCTCCAGCCGCCGAAATGCCCGCGCCGTATGCCATTTCCGCACCCAGCTTCGGGACCATTGCGCCCTACCTCGGACTAACGATCGACCAGCTTGAACTGCCGGGCGTTCCCGCGGACGAAGCGGCCTCGCTGCTGGCAGCCACTCCGCTCAAGATCGGCGAACCGCTCACGCGCGAGTCGCTCCACGACGCCATGCAGGCTCTTTTCGCCACCGGACGCTTCGCCGATATTCAGGCCGAAGCGGATCGCACGGAAACGACCGGCGTCCGGCTGCGCTTTCTGACGGTGGCTAATTTTTTTGTGGGCATGGTTACCATCGAAGGCGTTTCCAACAATCCCTCCGTGAACCAACTAGCCAGCGCGACCCGCCTGCAACTGGGAGAGCTCTACACCCACGAGAAAGTCAACCGCGCACTCGCCGGCATCAAACGAGTCATGGAGGAGAATGGATTCCACCAGTCGAAGGTGACGCCCTCGGAGCAGCGCGACGATCCGCAACACCAGATGAACATGACGTTTCACGTCGTCCCCGGGCCGCGCGCGCTGGTTGGGGGAATCTCGGTGGAAGGCGACGCCGGCTATTCCAGGGAACAAATCGAGGAAATCGCCCGGTTGCATCCCGGTGTTCCGGTTCGGTCGAATCGTATTACCCGCGCTCTGCAGCGCATTCGCAGCCGCTATCAGAAACAGGATCGTCTGCTCGCCCAGGTCGAAGTGGCCAGCCGCACGTATCGTCCCGAGCACAATGCCGTCGACTATGTTTTCAAAGCCGAGCGCGGTCCGGTCGTCGAGATCGCCGCCGATGGCTACAAACTCAGCCAGCATGTGCTGCGAAAACTGGTGCCCATCTACGAAGAAGGCGCGGTTGACGACGATCTACTGAATGAGGGCCGACGCAACATTCAGAACCATCTTCAGACGCTCGGATACTTCGACGCCGCCGTCAGCGTGAGCCGACGCAATACGGCGGACGGCAAGATGCAGATTGTTTACACGGTCAATCCGGGAGACCGGCACAAGCTCGCGGCCATTCGTGTTTCCGGCAATCGCTTCTTTTCCGACGAGCAGATCCGTTCCCGAATGCAGGACCAGGCCGCCGGGCGTCTGTTCAGTCACGGGCGTTACAGCGAAGCCTACCTCGAAGAGGATGTGAATGGCATCGAGCGTCTTTATCGCGCGAGTGGCTTCCGGCAGGTTAAGGTCACCAGCAAGCTGGTGGAAACTTACAGGGGCGATCCGTCTTTGTTGGCCATCGATGTCGCGGTCCAGGAAGGCCCGCAGACCCGCGTCGCCTGGGTACGGATCGAAGGCAGTTATACGCTTCCGCAGGAACAACTCCCGGAGATTCAGACCGAGGAACGACAGGGCTTTGACGAATCGAGTCTGGCGGGCGATCGCGACACGATCCTCGAAAAGTATTTCGATAACGGCTTCCCCAATGCCACCGTCGAGGTCGCTTACGCCCCAATTCCGTCAGACGACATCCAGCCCCGCGTCGGTGTGACGTTCACGATTCATGAGGGCGAACAGTTTTTTGTCGATCAGCTCTTCCTCGACGGCCTGCATCATACCCGTCGCGGTGTCGCCCGCCGCGAATTGCGCGTCCAACCCGCCGCGCCCCTCAGCCAGCAGGATCTGCTCGAGAGCCAGCGCCGCCTGTACGATTTAGGCCTCTTCAAGCAAGTGGATACGGCCATCCAAAATCCCGACGGCACCGAATCGCGCAAGAACGTGCTGGTCACCACGCGCGAGGCCGACCGCTACACTTTCGATTATGGCGTCGGATTCGAGTTCCAGACCGGGCAACCCGCCGTCGGGGCCAGCCAACCGCTGGGCGCAACCGGCGTGAGCCCCATGGTTTCCCTGGGCGTCAGCCGCATCAACGTGGATGGCCGCCATCAGACCCTGACCATGAAAGGCAACCTCGGCCGTTTGCAGCAGAAAGCGCTGATCAGTTACGACATCCCGAAGGTACTGAACCTCGACCACCTTCGCTTTACCGCCACGGCGCTGTACGACAATACGGTCGACGTTTCCACCTTCACCTCGAAACGTCTGGAAGGCACGTTTCAGCTTTTGCAGGTGCTCTACAAAAGGGAAGACCGTGAGCTGACCACTTTCGCCTACCGCTTTAGTTACCGCCGCGTGGAGGCCAGCGACATTGAAGTTACCGAGAACCTCATCCCCCTTCTCTCGCAGCCAACCCGGGTAGGAACTCCGAATTTTATCTACACTCGCAACCGGCGCGATAACGATTTGGAAAGCACGCGTGGCAGCTATACCACTGTGGAAGGCGGCGTCGCCGCCAGTTGGTTTGGCTCGGAAGCCGACTTCAGCCGGTTGCTGGTCAAGAACTCCACCTATCGCACTTTCTTTCGGAATCACAGCACGGGACAAGGCTTCGTCTTTGCCCGTTCCACCACCGTTGGCGTGGAAAACCCCCTTGGCAGCACGGTTCTGTTGGATCCGGCGCAAACGCCGACAGCCGCCGAAACTCTGATTCCTCTCCCCGAGCGCTTTTATAACGGAGGGGGCAACTCCAATCGCGGATTCGGGTTAAATCAGGCAGGGCCCCGCGATCCCTTCACGGGGTATCCCGTCGGAGGCAGCGCTTTGTTCCTCAATAACCTGGAGATGCGTTTTCCCAATGTCCGTGTGCCGTACTTGAACGACAACATCGGCTTCACTCTTTTTGAGGATATGGGCAACGTGTTTGCTCGTCCGCAGGAAATGCTCCCCAGCATGGGGCGGTTTCACCAGCCCAACCGGCAAATTTGTTTTCAGGCGCCGCCGTTCGGGCAACTCTCGCAGTGCAGTTACAACTACGCTTCCCACGCGGTCGGCATTGGCGTGCGCTATCAGACGCCCATCGGCCCGTTGCGGTTCGATTTCGGATACAATCTGAATCCGCCCTACTTTCCCAGCTATACCAACATTACGACCAACACCACGCCGGGGCAGCCGGGGCAGCCCCCTGTGGTGCAGCAGGTCGGGCAGTTCGGATACCAACGCGCTCCGCATTTTAACTTTGCGTTTAGTGTAGGGCAGTCATTCTAATGAAACTCCGCCGCATCAAAATCGGGAGAGATTGCGCGTTAGGGACGCTGCTGTGCGTGGCCCTGAGTGCCTGCGCCTTCGGCGGTCAAATCGTCGATCGCGTCGTCGCCAACGTCAACGGTCATGTGGTTCTACAAAGCGACTTGGAGCAGGAGATCGCTTTCGAGGCCTTTTCCATCGGCCGCAATCCCGACGTGTTTACGGCCGACGAGCGCAAGACTGCGCTGGATCGCCTTATCGACCGGGAATTACTGCGCGAGCAGGTTCGACCGTCGCAGCCCGCTCCCGCCGATCAGGTTGCGTCCCAGGTCGCCGCGGTTCGCAAGCTCTATCCCGATGCTGCAACCGACGAGGGTTGGCACGCCGTTCTGCAACGGTTTGGCTTGACCGAATTGGCTCTGGAGAAGCGCATGAGCAACGAGATCCAGCTGATGAAGCTCGTCGAAGACCGTCTCCGGCCCTCGATCCAGATCGATCAGCAGGCGGTGGAGACCTACTATCACGATGAACTGGTGCCGGAAATGAACAAAGCCGGCGGACCCGCGAAGCCGTTGACTGAAGTCTCCGCCCGAATCAAAGACCTGCTGGCCGAAAAGAAAATGAACGAGTTGCTCTCTGGGTGGCTGGCGAGCCTGCGCTCGGGGAGTCAGATTCGCACTCCCGATTCCAGCGCTGGAGAGCAGAACCGTTGACAGAAGAAACGGCCGACAAAGCGCCCGAGCAGCCGTCAGAGCAACGGCCCGAGCAATCGCCTGATGCTATTCCTCCTGTGCGCCGGCGTATTCTGCGGAATCTCTTTCTGGCGTTCTGCCTTTTCACCCTGACCGTTTTCGCCGCGCTGAGCTGGTACATCACCACAGATTCCTTTCAACAAGCGGTGCGCCGCCGGGTGATTGCGTCGGCCGAGAAACTCACTGGCGGACGCGTCGAACTCGGCGAACTACACACCATCCCGTTCCGCCTGCGCGTTGACGCGCGCAACCTGACCATCCACGGCCGCGAAGCCGCGGACGAGGCCCCATTCCTGCACGTCGACCGCGTGCAGGCGGAAATGAAGATCATTGCCATCTTCAGCACAACCGTCGGATTGCATTCTCTTGCGCTCGATCATCCCGTGCTCCACCTCATTGACTACCCCGACGGCACCACCAATGCACCCGTGCCGCAGGCCGCCCTCGCCGCGAACTATGGACCGGTTGAGGGGCCGGTTGAGCAACTTATCTCACTTTCCGTGTCACACATCGAGGTGCAGCAGGGCGAACTGCTGTGGCAAGACCGGAAAGTGCCGTTCGAGTTCGCCGCCCGCGATCTCGCGCTGCTCTTGAACTACTCCTTGCTGCGGCGGCAATACGAAGCTCATCTCGCCGCCGGGAACGTGGACGCGCGCATACAGGATAGCCCCTCGTTCGCGTGGCGAGCCGATGCCGCGCTGGTTCTGGCCCGTGGACGAGCCGATATCAACAGTTTGACGGTGACCTCTGGAAAATCCGAGCTGCATTTTGCCGGCCAGTTGCAGGACTTTCACAACCCGCGCGTAAGCGGCGAGTATCACGGCCTCGCGGATCTCGGCGCACTCGCGTCCTTGCTAAGGCAGCCGCAGGTTCGCACCGGCACCGCCCAATTCGCAGGAAAAGGTTCCTGGAGCATCCAGACATTTTCCACCGAAGGAAACGTCCAAGGTAAAGAGATCGAGTGGTCGAACGGCAGAGTGTTGCTGCGGAATGGCCGCATCAGTGCGAGCTTTTCGGTCACGCCCGATCGCTTACGGGTGTCTTCGATTAAGGCGAATCTGTTCGGTGGCGACGTGCGGGGTGACGCCGATGTGACGAACTGGAAAGATTCGGCCGAGCCCTCGCCCGTGCGCCGCCAGCGCGCGGCCGGCGGACGAGTCGCTGCCGAAAGTTTGCAGCGCGGTTCGGTGCGGTTGCAGTTGGCGGGATTTCCGCTGCTTCCGGCGACGGAAATGCTGAGTTCAGTAAAACTGCCGCTGGATCGCTTGGCGCTCGCCGGCAGTGCCAGCGGAAACGTCGAGACGGTCTGGGTGGGATCGATCCGCGATGCGGACGTGCGACTGAAGCTGGGCATCGTGCCCTCGCAAAAGCTGGCGGCCGGCGAGACCCCGGTTACGGGCCAAATCGATGGTGTCTATCGCGGATCGCGAGACGAGTTGGAGCTAACCCAATTTCATCTCTCCACGCCGGGCTCGGAAATAACCGCGACAGGCAATCTGGCCGCAGCTTCCTCTCTGCGCTTCGCATTCACCACCCACAACCTGAAGGAATGGTCGCCTCTGCTGGAAGCCGCTTACAGGTCGCAGCAATTGCCCTTCGCAGTCCACGGTTGGGCAAGCTTCAACGGCAACGCCAGTGGCAAACTTTCCGCGCTTTCCGTCAACGGAAATCTTGAAGTCTACGATTTCGACACGACGCTGCCCGCCACAGCCCGAGCCTCGTCTCGGGTGGTTCACTGGGATGCGCTCTCCACCAGCCTGCAGTACTCCAGCAGTCATTTCGCCGCCCGCAATGGCTCCATCATTCGGAATCACACCACGGCGCATTTCGACGCCAGTGCCGCGCTGACCGACACTGCGTTTCAAGCGAACGATTCGTTTACCTTACATGTGGATTTTCGCAACGCCGACGCGTCTGAGCTCGCCCAACTCGCCGGAGTTACCCAGCCCTTCGCGGGCGCGCTGAACCTGACCCTCAACCTTTCCGGAACGCGCGGCGATCCCCACGGCGACGGACACCTCGAACTTCGCAAGGGCACCGCCTACGGCGTAGCCATTCCGTTGTTAAAGACCGATCTTCGTCTCTCCGGCGGTGAACTTCAGTTCAACAACATCGAAACCAGCATTTACAACGCGCCAGTTTCCGGGAGCGCCGCCATCAGCCTGTCAAACCTGCTTGCCTTGCAATCGGCCCGTCCCAACTCCGACTGGTCGAAGAACGACATTCGGCTGAACCTTGCCGGGCGCAACCTTGCCCTTGCGCGCTTTCCGCGCCTTCAGACCAGGCGTTTCTCCGCCGACGGTATGGCCGATTTCAAGCTGCAAGTCAGTGGAACTGCCGCGCAGCCTTCGCTCGAAGCTCACGTTCATCTCAAGGGTCTCGCCCTCGATCAGGAACGCATCGGCGATTTCTACCTCGACGCCGTTACCCAGGGAAGGCAACTGGAAATCAACGCACATTCGGAATTCGAAAAAGCCGACCTGACGATTACCGGCACGGTTGCCTTGGACCATGATTTTCCCGCCGATCTGAAGCTGGCGTTCCATCACCTCGATGCCAATCCTCTGCTCCGCATTTACTTGCCGGGAACGATCACCGGGCACTCGCCTGCGGAGGGCACGCTCCACGTCACCGGTCCACTGCGGTCTCCACGCGATCTCAAGGCAGTCGCCGAACTCCAGTCTTTGAGCGTTGAGGTCGCGCACGTGCAAGTGCAGAACGTTGGTCCCATGCGTTTCGAAGTGGCGGACCGGACCTTGTCGGCCGATAATCTCCATCTTGCAGGCAGCGGGACTGATTTCACCGCCCACGGCAGCGTGCAGTTGGCCGGCGAAAAGAAACTCGATCTTGGTCTGGACGGCTCGGTCAACATGGCGCTGCTGCAATCCTTGTACCCAAAAATTCTGGCGCGCGGCGCGGTAGGCATCAACCTCAACGCCACCGGCTCAATCGATCAACCCGTGCTGCAAGGGCGATTGGATGTGAAGAACACCTTCGTCAGCCACGTTGACTTTCCCAGTGGCCTCAGCGACCTGAATGGCGTGTTGCTGTTCGATCGCAACCACATCCAGATCCAGAAACTCAACGGCACCACCGGTGGCGGAACCCTCGCGCTGACCGGCTCTTCGACCTACCAGAACGGCGTGTTCCTTCTCGATCTCGGCGCGACCGCGCAAGATGTTCGCCTGCGGTATCCGCCCGGAGTGAGTTCCACAGCCAATGCGGATGTTCGGCTGACGGGTACCTCAAATTCTGCTTTGCTGACGGGCGACGTGACTGTCACCAAACTCGCCGTGACTCCCGGCTTCGACTTTGGCGCCTACATCGAGAAGAGCACGCAAAGTATTGCGCTCACCCAAAGCGATACTTTGGCGAGCCGCCTGAAGCTTGATCTTCACGTCAGCACCACTCCCGAACTGCAGATGCAAACCGCCGTCGCCCGGCTCTCCGGCAACGCCGATCTCAAGGTGCGAGGCACCGCCGACCGTCCCGCAATTCTGGGAAGGGTGGAAGTTCTGGAAGGAGACGTCACGTTCAATGGAAACAAGTACAAGTTGGAACGCGGCGATGTGACTTTCGCCAATCCCGCCCGGACCCAGCCCATCATCGATCTGCAGGCAACCACGCGCGTGCGCGATTACGACATCACCGTCCAATTCCGCGGTGACGCCAGCGTCACCAACGGCATGAAAGTCACCTGGCAGTCTGAGCCGCAACTGCCAGAAGCCGACGTCATCGCCCTGTTAGCCCTCGGCCGCACCCAGGAAGAATCGGCCGCCGCCACGACCGGCGGAGGTTTTGGCTTTGGCGGAGAAGCCTCCAATCTGCTCATCAACCAGGCCCTCAACAACACCGTCAACAGCCGTCTGCAAAGCTTATTCGGGAAAAGCCGCGTCAAAATCGACCCCCAAGGCCTGGCCAGCGACACCGCCGTGGTGCGCGGACCGCAGGTCACCGTCGAACAGCAGGTGGCGAACAACGTCACCCTGACTTACAGCACCAACACTGAAGTTTCGAACCAGCAAATCATCCAGGCCGAATACAATATCACCCGCGACATCTCCATCGTAGCCTTGCGCGACTGGAACGGAGTGGTCAGTTTCGACTTCAAGCTGCGGCGCCACAGAAAGTGATAGACCGGCGCGAATTCCCCAAGAATTTCCCCTCGTGTACCTTCATGGCCCCGGTGGTCGACGATCTTGCCCTTGACATAAATCTCCAAACCAGCAACTCTATCTGTTTTCCACTCCACGCCCGGAGAACCGGGGGTAAGGGAAGCCAAATTTGCGAGTGCGGGTCTTTTATCACGACAAATGTTTTGACGGAGCGTGTGCCGCCGCCCTGTTCTGCCGTTTTTACCGCGAACGAATCCGCAGCGATGTGGACTTCGTCTACTCCGGCCTTCTGCATCGCGCCGGCGCGCTTTTCGACGAGAAGCAGTTTGATGGCGACGAGAACGCCATCGTCGATTTCAAATATTCCAGCTCGCCCAAAATCACCTGGTGGTTCGATCACCACGAAAGCGCGTTTCTTTCGCCCGCCGACGCCGCCCACTTCGAGCAGGATCAGAGCAACCAGAAGTTTTACGATCCGGCCTTCAAGTCATGCACCAGCTTCATCGCCATGATCGCGAAAGAGCGCTTTGGCTTCGACCCCAGCCCCGTCGCCGAACTGGTCCGCTGGGCCGACATCGTCGACGGCGCCATGTACGACGACGCCAAGTCCGCTGTCGAAATGCAGGCTCCTGCCATGAAGCTGACCATGGCCATCGAAGCCTCCACCGACCGTAACTTCGTCAAGACCATGATTCCGCTGCTCGCCTACCATCCGCTAGCCAAGATTCTGGAAGAGCCGTTCGTAGCCGCGATTCTGCCGCCGCTGCTCGACCGCCATCGCCGTTCCATCGACATTCTGCGGCAGCGCTCGACCGAGAAGGACGGCACCATCTTTTTCGACATCACCGATCTCGAACTCGAAGGCTACAACAAGTTCATCCCGTACTATTTGCATCCCGATTCGATCTACAGCATAGGTCTAAGCAAGAGTTCGTTCCGGGTAAAAGTCTCGGTGGGCTCGAACCCCTGGTCGAAGCGCCCGCCCACGGTCAACCTGGCCAAGATCTGCGAGCGTTACGGCGGAGGAGGCCACGCGCGCGTCGGCGCCATTTCCTTCGAGGTTACGCAGGGCGAAGCCGCCCACAAATCTGCTCTGGAGATCGTCGAAGAGCTGCGAGCCAGCGTTCGCCAGCAAACCTGAGGAAAGGTGCGGGTGTGTCTTGGGTGGCGCAGCGGATTACCGCTGCGGTAATCGCACCGTTGTATGTGGGGCCTTAAACCGCTGAGGTCAGACTAGCGCCACGCTTTAGAATGAGTCCGCACCCAAAACTCGCCGTCTTGTCTTATTCATGAAGCATGTCCAAATCCCGCATCCGAAACTCGGCGATCCCGCCCACATCAAAGGGGTGCGCACCGTCGCCACTTGGGAGTTTGCGAAAGGCGTCGTGATCGTTTTAGCCGGTCTAGGCGTCTTCCACATGCGCCACCGCGACATCTGGGGAGTAGCCGAAAGCCTGCTCGAATTTTTCCACGTCAACCCGCTCCAGCACTACGTGGGAGTTTTCATCGACGTCGTCTACCGGGTCAGCAACCTCCACCTCTGGGTGATCGCGCTGGTCGCCGCCATCTACGTCACCCTGCGCTTCATCGAAGCCTACGGATTGTGGTACATCCGCCCCTGGGCCGAATGGCTCGCTATCGCCTCCGGCACCATCTATGTCCCATTCGAAGCCCTCGATCTCCTCCGCCGTCCCAGTTATTTTCGCCTGCTGGTCATCGTGATCAATATCGGAATCGTTCTCTACATGGCCATGCTGCGCCTGGAAGCCCGAAGAAAACGCCACGCAGAAAGATCGCTACCGTAGCGATGCGGGGGACGCATATCTGCGTTTGGATCGCCTTGAACGGGGGTGGCTTGCTTTTGCCCTCGGAATTGCATATGGTAGGAATTATTCCTACCAGTTGGGGTCTTAGCCATGCCGAATGTCGAGAAGATCAGCATCGCGTTGCCGCCCGAGATGGTGGCGGTGGTGCGCCAAGCCGTCGAGACCGGAGAATACGCCTCCAGCAGCGAGGTCGTGCGCGATGCCCTACGCGATTGGACGCAGAAACGCAGCTTGCGCCAGCAAGGCATCGACGAGCTGCGCCAAGTGTGGCGACAGGCGATGGAAGACAAGACACCGGGCGTTCCGGTCAATGACGTGCTAGACCGCCTGGAACGCAAGTATCGGTCTCTAGCCGACGCGGACAAATAATGCGGGTTGGCGTCCGTTCCAGTACAGAACTCTACTCACTCAGCGAGCACCCGCAATCCGCCGCCGGAACGTGCGCCTTCAAAAAGTCAGCCACGCGTTTGTAAGCGTCAATCTGATTTTCGACTTTCGCGAAGCCGTGGCCTTCGTTCTCGTAGACTTTGTATTCGACCACTCCGTTGCGCCTCTTGATCGCGTCGACCACCTGCTGCGCTTCGCTCTTCGGGCAGCGTGGATCGTTTCCTCCCGCAAGCAGATACAGCGGAGCTTTAATGCGGTCCACGAAGTTGATCGGCGACCGGTCTTCGTAGAGCGCTTTGTTCTTCACCGGATCGCCCATGGTCGCAAGATCCGACTGTTGCAGCACCGGGTCTTCGTTCTGGATTTCCGTGAACCAGTTCACAAAGGGCACAATCGGAACGCCCGCGGCCCACACCTCCGGAGCTTTCGTGACGCCCATCATCGTCAAGTACCCGCCATAGCTGCCGCCCATCAGAATGAGTTTTTTGGGATCGACATAGCCCGTCTGTTGGATCCAATCGGCAGCGGCGAGCACGTCTTGCAAATCGCCGCCGCCCATGTCGAAAAGATTCGCGTGCTGAAATACTTTTCCGTATCCCGTCGATCCGCGATAGTTGGGAGCGATGACGATGTATCCCTGATTCGCCATGTACTGCACGAAGCGATTGAACGTATTCATCGTCTGCGCCGTCGGGCCGCCGTGAACGTAGACAAGCGCGGGATGTTCCGCCTGATGCGGCAAGTTGTAAGGCATGTAGACAAACGCCGAAATCGTCCATTTGCCATCTTTGCTCGGATAGTGAACCAGATAAGGCTCGACCATATCTTCCGATCGAACGCCGCCAACCAGCGAGTGCGTGAGTTGATGCGACTTGCCATCCGACATGCTGTAGACCCACAAGTCGCCCGGAGCCGTGGGTCCATTGTGGGAATAGAGCAGCCGCGAACTGTCGCGAGTGAAAGGCGACGTTCTGCCAGCCGCGTAGTTCACTCCTTTCGGCAAGGGCAGCGCATGCGCTTTCCCGGATGCGATCTCATACAAATAAAGGTCGGTGTTGCCATCGACGTTCGCGCTGTAGGTCAGAAACTTGCCGTCGGGAGAAAAACTCTCGCCCGAAATCTCCCATTTGTCTTGCGTGAGCCAATGGATCTTCTTACCGGCAATATCGAGCAATCCGACGTTGTCGTAGCCATCGCCCGCATTCGAGGTGATCAGGACGCGCTTGCCATCCGGCGAAACGTCGCTGGCTGAGTAACGGTACTCGCCGTCATGTGGGGTCAGCAGCGTACTTTGCGCGCTGACAACGTCGACGAGAAACACGTTCGAGTCCGTGCCTTTTGACTGATCCTGCGTGTAGACGATGAACTTGCCATCCGCGGACCAGATCGGAGCAACGTTCATGCGGTCGTTCGCCGTTCCCGTGGTCAGGTGCTTCACGTCGCGCATGAGCGTGTCATATACGTCGATCTCGAACACCGACGAAGTCTTCGGCTTGACGATGTAAGCCAGATAACGCCCATCGGGCGACCACGTCGGATTCTCCTCAGAGATCTCGCGCGTGTTGGTCAGGTTCACGACTTGTCCGGTCTTCGGCGAGACGAGAAAAAT
>Ga0187851_10001253_pt1 | contig 24468 bp, 21 predicted proteins | sample June2016WEW_6_10_FD_132997 | JGI IMG/M metagenome (GOLD analysis project Ga0187851, IMG submission 132997) | Peatland microbial communities from SPRUCE experiment site at the Marcell Experimental Forest, Minnesota, USA - June2016WEW_6_10 | ecosystem: Environmental > Terrestrial > Soil >...
GCGTCAGCGGCAGCCGCGTCGCCCGCGCCAATTCCCGATACGCCGCCAGGTTGTCCTGCGGCAGCATCTCTTCCAGCCACATCGGCTCCAGCGGTTCGAGCGCCCGCGCGATTTGCTGCGCGGCGGCCAGGCTCCAGAAGCCGTGGAACTCCATCGCCACGTCCATGCTCCGCCCGAAGCGCTGGCGGATGCGTTCGAGCGGCTCCAGTCCTTCCTGGATTTCCTCGGCCGTGATGCGCTGCCCGCCGCTGCGCCGCGCCACCGGGTCGAACGGCCAGATCTTCATCGCGCGGATGCCCGACTCCAGCAACGACTCGGCCAGCCGCTCCGGCTCGCGGTGAAAGTCGAGATGGTCGTAACACGTGTTGTAGGTCGGAATCCGTTCGCGCGAAGCCCCGCCCAGCAGTTGGTACAGCGGCTGCCCAGCCACTTTCCCAGCCAGGTCCCACAACGCGATATCGACGGCGCTGATGGCCCGAATCTCGGCCCCGGCCCAGCCGGCGTAGGAGACCGCCAGGTGCATCTCGCGCCACAGCCAGTCGATGCGCGAGGGGTCCTGCCCCAGCAGGGTCCGCGCCAGCGCCCCATGAATCACGCCCGCCTCGGCCTCCGGGAACGGGTAGGTCTCGCCCAGCCCGATCAGCCCGGAGTCGGTGTGCAGGCGCAGCCACAGCCAGCGGATCGGCCCGGCATGCACCGTGATGCCGCGCGCGAGGGTGATGGTTTCAACACAGGTGATCTTCATACGGCCGATCCGAATTGTCGCATGCCGCGAGGGCCCCGCGCCGCACCGATTCCGGCGCCGGAAACCGCGATTTCCACCGTGTGTCCACCACGAAATCACCGTGTGCGCACGGGTGGATCATGGTATCTGCACGGTGCGGACGCGGTGCGTGCATGGTGCGGCGCCGGTGTAATAATCGAATTCCCGGTCTGGCTCTCCGTTTGCCGCCCGCCTGCCGGCGCGGCGTCATGCTAGCGTGGATGGCGGTGAAATATGTCCGACTGGCGTAGAGTTTACGAGGCGAAAAAGTCGGCCTCCGACGCCGCGCTGGGCTGCCTGCAGAGCCACCAGCGCGTGTTCATCCACATGGCGGCCTGCGCCCCGCAGGCGCTGATCGAAGCGCTGTGCCGGCGGCTCAAGGCATTGCGCGGGGTGGAGGTGCTGCATAGCATCAACATCGGCCCGGCGCCCTACACCGCTCCCGAGTATGCGCCGCACTGCCGGCACAATGCGCTATTCGTGGCGGGCAACGTGCGCCAGGCCGTGCAGCAGGGCCGCGCCGATTCGATACCGGTCTTTCTGCACGAGATGGACCGGCTGTTCAGCGAAGCGATCCTGCCGCTCGACGTGGCGCTGATTCAGCTCACGCCGCCGGACGAGAGCGGCCACATGAGCCTGGGCACTTCGGTCGATATCTCGCTGACCGCCGCGCGCACGGCGCGGCACGTGATCGCGCAAGTGAACCCGCGCATGCCGCGCACGTTCGGCGACAGCTTTCTTACGGTCGACGACGTCGAGGCGTTCGTGGAAGAAGAACGGCCGATGCCGGAGCTGGCGCCGGACGAGATCACCGCGACGCACCGCGAGATCGCGCGCCACGTGGCCGCGCTGATCCCGGACGAGGCGACGCTGCAGATTGGCATTGGCGGCATTCCGGACGCGGTGGCGGCGCTGCTCCGCGACCGGCGCAATCTGGGCATCCACACCGAACTGTTCACCGAGGGGCTGATCGATCTGATCGAATGCGGCGCCGTGACGAACAACAAAAAGACGCTGCATCCGCACAAATGCGTGGCCTCGTTCGCCATGGGCACGCGGCGGCTGTACGACTATATCGACAACAATCCGATGTTCGAGTTCCTGCCCAACCGCTATGTCAACGACCCGTTCGTGATCGCCCAAAACCGGCGCATGGTGGCCATCAATTCGGCGATCGAAGTCGACCTGGGCGGGCAGGTGTGCGCCGATTCGCTGGGCGCGCTGCCGTTCAGCGGCATCGGCGGGCAGGTGGATTTCGTGCGCGGGGCGGCGCGCGCGAGCGAAGGCGTGGCCGTGATTGCGCTGCCGTCCACGGCAAAAAACGGCGCCGTGTCGCGGATCGTGGCGCGGCTGCAGCCGGGCGCGGGCGTGGTCACTTCGCGCGGCGACGTGCGCTGGCTGGCGACGGAATTCGGCGCGGTGAATCTGTTTGGCAGAAACCTGCGGCAGCGGGCGGAACTGCTGATCTCGATTGCCCACCCGCAGTTCCGCGACGAACTCCAACGCCAGGCCGCGAAGCTGTGGGTGCGCGGCTAGAGTGGTGTCTCAGTCAAGGATGGACAACGCCGGCCGTGTGTCGACACGAGTGTCGACACGGCAGGCACGAGTGCCTGCGCCACGGTGAATGGCCGGCGATTGTCAAGGAATCTGCGAGACGTGACGCTAGCAGGACCGGAGAGCGAGACCGCGAGGGCGCGTCAAAGCGCTTCGGAGCGCTATTCAGCAGCGGCCGCGACGACTGTAGATTGTCGATTTGAATAACTCTGACAATCTGAAAAGCGCCACGCCGCAGCGACTGGCGGCGGTGCGACGAAGTGCCGGGCGGATCGCAGCGTTGTCTTTTCTGGCTCCGCTCAGGCCAATACGGAGAAGACGGGCGGTGCTTTGGTCTGGTTGCTGTAGAGCGCCCGGATCGCGTCCGTCGGTGGTTGGGCCATCTGTTGCTGGGGCGTCGATTCGCGGCTGGGGGAGGTGACCGAGGCAGCCGGTGAACTTGACGCCGCGGCTGGGGCGGCGCTCGCAGCCGTTAACGGGGTAGTGGAGAAACTATGGCCGGCCAGCGCGTTCGTTTCCCCGAATTGAATCGCCTGCACGCTCAATACGGCCGTATCCTGCGGGGTGGGGCGATGCGGGGCCTGGGTTGCTGAATGGAGCAACGAGGAGGGGGAGGCCCCGGATGTGCTATCGCTGCTGTTGATCGGACTAGTGATTGCGCCCATAACGCTCTTATCGGAAACCGCCTCCCGGGCTTGAGTCTTTTTTGCGCGCAACACAGAAGTACTCTCTAGCGAGTTCCCGAGTACGGGCCGGCGCCTGGCGGAGCTGCGCGAATTGCTGAGCACGGGCCGGGTGGACCTAGAGTGGCGAGAACCGCCGCGGCCGCCGCAAGGGGCGCTGCGCGAGCCGTGATTGTGGTTTGAGAACGGTCAGAAAACCGGGCTTCCAGCGGCCCTGGGCAGCGCCGGCGCGACGGCGGCCGGGAAGCGAAGGGACGAACGGCAGGCTGGGCGCGGATTCCGCTTGTGTGGGCCCGGTGCGTTCGGTTACAGTTGCGGGGAGGGAGGGAACAGTTCATGGCTTTTTGCGGAAATTGCGGTGCAGATGCAGCGGGTGGCGCCTTCTGCCCGAAGTGCGGGGCTCCGATGGCGGTCGCGCCCCCGCCGAGTCAGGCTCCGGGCGGCTACGCGCCCTACACTCCGCCCCCACCGGGACAGGCTCCTGCGGGGGGCTACGCGCCCTACACTCCGCCCCCGGCCGGACCGGGCGCGGCGCCGGGTTTGCATGAGAATGTGGCCGGCGCGCTGTGCTATATCGTGGGCCTGGTGACGGGGATCGTGTTCCTGGTGCTCCAGCCTTACAACCAGAACAAGACGATCCGCTTCCACGCCTTCCAGTCGATTTTCTATCACGTAGCGTGGATCATCTTTTGGTTCGGCCTGCACATCGTTCTGGCCACGATGGGCTTCGGTTTGCTGGGTGCGTTGTTTGGGCTGCTCAGCATGCTGGTCAGCCTGGTGATCGGCTTCGGAGGGTTCCTGCTGTGGCTGTTCCTGATGTGGCGGGCCTACAACAACAACCCGCTGGTGCTGCCGATCATCGGCCCGATCGCGCAACAGCAAGCCGCGAAGATGTAGGTCCGGCCCGCGCCTGATTGCCTTCCAGTTCAACGCCGGTGCGCCGCCCTTCCAATGGGGATCGCGGCGCGCCGGATTCCAGCCATTCAGAGCCGTCATGGCGGCCATGCGCGTGCGGCGCAGTAGTGTGTCCACTCGCATATCTCAGCGCCAGGCGGGCGCGCGGCGCGCGAGGCGCCCGCGGGCGGCTGGAGGCGGCCTGGAGCGTGACGCGCCCGCGGCGATGCGCACTGCCCACTCCGGGCCAATTGGGCAGTTTTGCCCAACTCGTTTTCTAAGTAATTGATTCTAAAAATAGAAAAATGAGCAATTGGGAAATCGTTGCCCAGTCGCTCCCGGCGCGGCCGATCCGGAAGGTGTGACGAAGCCGCGACGGGTGTGACAGAACCGCGATTCTGACGGAGCCGCGACTGCAAGGAGCGGTGCGTGTTCGGAACGGCGACTGAGAGGAGTGGTTCCTGCTGAATACATAATCCTTTGACCTACCTGATCACATTCACCTGCTACGGATGTCACCTCCACGGTGACGATTCGGGCTCTGTGGATCGAAGGCATCATGTGTACCGCAGCAGATTGGTCGAACCGGACCCGCTTCGGTTCGAGGCCGAGAGGCGACAGATGGACCAGGCCTGGATCACTGCCGCCGCGAGGCGGTCCTGGACGGCCTCCTGGAGCGCTGCTCGTCGCGGCACTGGAAGCTGCTGGCGGCGCATGTGCGCACGAGTCATGTGCATGTGGTGGTCGAGGCCGACGTCCGGCCTGAGAGAATCATGAACGACCTGAAGTCCTACGCAAGCCGATGCCTGAATCGGTTGGGGCTCGATGAGCCCACCCGCAAGCGCTGGGCGCGGCACGGCAGCACGCGCTGGCTGTGGCAGCCGCAAACTGTATCAGCGGCAATCCAGTACGTGGTGCAGGAACAGGGCGATCCGATGGCTGTTTTCAGGGCAATCGAAGGATGAAAGGTACGCTCCCTTTGCGCGCCGCGGAAAACAAAACAACCGCTCCTTGCAGTCGCGGCTCCGTCAGAATCGCGGCTCCGTCAGAATCGCGGCTCCGTCAGAAGCGCGGCGCGGATACACGCGTGGATCGTCGCCGGCCGCTAGACGCTGACCACCGGGCAGCGGCCCTGACGGATGATCGAATAGGCGTTGGCGCGCAGACGCCCGAAGACGCCGGCGGCCGAGCCGCGGCCGATCACGAGCAGATCGGATTCGAGATCCGAAGCGATCTCGCAGACGGTGCGCGCGGGGTCGCCGCTCTGCACGTGCAGCGGCGCGTCGAGACTGAGCCGCTGCTGCAGCTCGGCGATCTCCTGGCGCACGCTGGCCTCGGCGCGGGTGCGGTACTCGGCGTCATAAGCCTCCCCGGCCCGGCCCGGCATGGAGGGCATGGCGTGGATCAGAGCCAGGCGGGCGCCGGCGTCCTGAGCGAAGCGCGCGGCCCACATCAGCGTGCGCTCGCTCTGCGCGCCGAGGTCGATGGCCGCGGTGACCTGGCGGAAGTGAACGGCATGCGAGGAGGGCGTCTCCATATGGACGCCGGTCCAGACGGGGCAATCGGCGTCGTGCAGGACTTTGGCTGTGACCGAACCGAGGATGAAGCGTCGGAAAGGCCCGTAGCCGTGCGTGGGCATGACGATCAGGCCCGCGCCGCTCTCATGCGCCAGCGAGACGATGACGCCGGCCGGGTCGCCTTCGCGCACGATGCGCTGGGTGTGGGGCGCGGGCAGTTCTTCGGCCATGAAATTCTCCAGGTCCTTGGAGGCCAGCTCGGCGCGGTTGCGAAACTGTTCCTCCAGAACCGAGCCGGCCAGCTCCATGGCGCCGAATTCATAGTGCGGGGGCGGAAGCACGTGGAGCAGGGTGAGGCTGCTCGCGAACACGCCGTGCAGCGCTTCGGCGTAGCGCGCCGCGCCCATGGAGCGTTCGGAAAAATCCACCGGAACCAGGATGCGGCTGAGCGGCATGCGGCACCTCCGCCCAAACTTTACACCGATTCGAAGCCGTTTGGAACGGGGACGAGCGGCCTTTTTTTCATTGCGGAGACGAAAATCCGAAATCGTCTGCGGGCGTTGGGAGCTAACAAAGCGGTCCTAGCCCAGGCACTCGATGCGCGGTTCTTCGTTGGAGAGGACTTCGATAACGTCGTTCTCCGTTGTGATCATGTAGTGAACGATGCCTGGATTGAAAACTTCAAGGATCGGTTCGTTGGCAAAATCCAGAACCCACGGTGAATGCGGAACGGTCAAGGTCCATCCTCGTGCATTCGGATCATTCAGTCGCTTGCGACCCTCCCACAGTTCCAGACGGTATTCCTCTTGGATGTTCCTGTAAGCGGGGTACTTTTTGAACGTCACCTTGTAACGGGCGGTCGGGACATTGTTCAAGTAGTCCGCGAGCTCAATCTCTAATCCTTCGGAAGTGTCATGCAGAGACTCCATGAAGAGGTGCTTTGCATCTGCCATGGGCGTCTCCCACCGAACCAACTGCCAGTGCTCGTACATGGTTGTTCCGACTGAGCCCAACTGCTACTTGGAACTGCCAACCGGGGCCGGCGCCAGTCCGAGTTCGGTCAGGATCTTGGGCGACTCCTCTTCCATGGCCAGCAACTGGTGGCAGGTGGTGCAGTCTTGGGGAATGGTCCGGCCGGCTTTATCGCCGGCGCGGTCGTCGTGGCAGCGGAAGCAACCGGTATAGTCGGTGTGGCCGATGTTGTTCGGATAGACGCCCCAGGTCACTCGCATTTCGGGAAAAACGTTGCGGCTGTAGGCGGCCAGAACGGCGCCGGCGGAGCGCTGGACGGAGTCAGAGTGAGCCTGCCAGACGGCCGGATAGTTCTTCTGGTAGAACTCCTGGAAGCGCCGCGGAATCTCGCTCTCGCTGGCGGCGGTGGTCGGATAATCGGCTTTGATCACGTCCAGCGCGGCCTTGCGCACGAACGGCAGGGAGACATCGATCAGGCCCTTGGCCAGAGCTTCGTCCACGGCGCGCTCGGGCAATTGGAAGCTATGCGAGGGGCGGGTGTGGCAGTCGATGCAGTCCATGGTGCGCTGCGGCATCTTGGCCAGGTCGGCGTCCTTGAAGCCTTCGGCGCGGAAGGTGGCGCCGTCGCCGTTGCGCTCGTAGCGCACCCAGGGAATGTTCTGGCGCTTCTCGTCGGCGGGGGCGTACTCGATGTGCACGCCGGGGCCCATGTGCGCGCCGTGGATGCCTTCATAGCCGCCGGCGCCGCCGATTTTCATGAGCAGGATGGTCTGCAGATGCTTGGCCTGCTCGTCGTCGGTGAACTTGTCGATCATGCGGATGCGGTTGCCGTTGAACTTCTGCGGCCAATGGCAGACTTCGCAGGTTTCGCGCGCCGGCCGGAGGGCCTTGACGGGCGTGGGGATGGGCCGCTGGTAGAGGTTGAAGGTGACCGCAATGACCTGCCAGGTGCCGGAGAGCTTGCTCTTGACGAACCAGTTCGCGCCCGGGCCGATATGGCAGCTCACGCACGCCACGCGGGCGTGGGGCGAGTTCTGATAGGCCGTATACTCGGGCTTCATGACCGTATGGCAGGTCTGGCCGCAGAAGGTCGGCGTTTCCATGTAGCTGACCGCGCGGTAGGACAACTGGCCGCCGATCACCACGTTCAACACCGTCGTCACCGCGACGAACAGCAGCAGCCGGCGGAAGCGCTCATTCCGCAGGTCGATCTCAGGAAAGACCGGCGGCAGCGAGTTGCGATGGCTGCGGCGGTAGAAGTAAATGCCGAGCGGGATCAGCACCAGTCCGGCGAAAAAGATCCCCGGAAGGAGCATGAATTCGAGGATGCCGGTGTAGGCGTTGGCGGGCTCCCCGTTGATGAAACTGGGCAGCAGGGCGAGCCACAGCACGGTGGCCGTGGTCACCAGAACCACGCCGGCGAGGCTGATGGCGTTGCTCGACAGGTACACCAGCGGAGCGAGGAACTCTTTTACACGAGACATCCGGAACCCTCCCAGCGAGCGATCGCGCAGAGCCGTCATTCGGCCGAATGCGCGCTCCCGGCGTCGCCATGCGAAGAACCGGAAGGCCGCGGGCTGTAGCCCGTCCACCAGCCGGCATCCATCGGATAGACGTCGGGATCGAAAATCACAGTGTACATGTGCCAGATGAGGATCGACGCGGTCGCGAGCACCGCTTCGTAGTAGTGAATGGAGCGGGCGACGTCCAACCAGATTTTGGGCAGCATGCTCAACGTCCAGTTATTGAACCACAGCAGAACCCCCGTGAGCGCCATCACGGCGGTGCCCCAGACGAGCGCCCAATACTCGGCCTTCTCAATGTAGCCGTGCGCCGAATAATGCGGCTGCTGCTGCCGCAAGCCGAGCCGCCACATGAGTCCCTCCATCATCTCGCGGATGTCGGAGACGCGCGGCAGGAATTCGGTCCAGTGCGTGCGCAGTTTGCGACTGAAAGCGAGCGACACCAGATGCAGGAGCGACGCGGCAACCAGGATCGCCGCGGCGCTGCGATGGACCACGCCGCGGATGGGGTAGGTGTGTTCGAGGCTCAGCAGCGGCCGCGACCACCAGGCGTCGGGATAATGCAGCGCGAAGCCGGTGTAGGCCAGCACAATGAAGCTGACCGCCAGCAGGCCGTGCTCGATCCGCTCGACGAAGTACATGCGGTGGGTGAGCGTGGGCGGCTTCAGCATGCGCGCAGGAACGGTGCGGCCCTGGAAGCGCAGGCGCGTGAGCTTGCGGAGGAAATCGCCCAACTGGTGAATGGCCATGAAGGCCAGCGTGCCGGGGATCACCATCAGGTAAAACCACTGCACGTACTGCAACGGGAGCGGCGCGCGCTGGCCCTCGAGCATGTGCACCGAGCCCAGGCGGAAGCGACTGCCGGCGCCGGGGTGGCAGGCGCCACAGGTGTGGGCCAGATTGTTGGGATTGGTGCGGGAGAGCGGATCGGAGGACGGGAGAATGCCGTGGTAGCCGTGGCAGGAGGCGCAGTCGGCGACGGTCTGCGAGCCCGAGTTCAACGCCAGCCCGTGGAAGCTCGAATTGAAGGTGGTGAGGCGATCGGCGGGAATGCCGAAGCGGCCCATGAGGCGCACGTCGCCGTGGCAGCGGCCGCAGGTTTCGGGCACTTTGTTGACGAAGACGGTGGACTGCGGATTGGAGGGCCGCATGATGGAGTGGCCGGTGTGGCAGTCGGTGCAGACGGGGGCGCCCTCGATGCCGCGCTCGACGGCCTTGCCATGGACGCTGGTGCGGTACTCGGCGGCTTCCTTGTCATGGCACATGCCGCAGAGTTCGGGAGTCCCTTTCTTCCACTCGACGGTCTGAGTGGAGACGACCTCGTGGGCGGCGCCGTGGCAGGTGTCGCAGTTCGGAGCGGCCGTGTTGCCCTTCTTCAACTCGGCGCCGTGAACGCTCTGCCAGAAGTTTTGGACCTCGCCCAGGTGGCAGTTGGCGCAAGCGGGCTTGGGCTGATTCTCGGGGTGGGGATAGTCCTCATGCCGGACGTGGCACGAGGTACAGGCCACGGCGGCGTGGGCCGACTTGCTCAGCTTGGCCTGGACGTCGTGACACTCGGCGCACTTGGAGTTGGGGGCCGTCGGCGCGGCGACGGCGGCGGCACCGAACAGGGGCGCCGCGAGGAGTACGAGCGAGAATAGCGTCCCTTTTGACAAAGAATTACCCCTCCCGGCGGAAGCCCGCCGCGCCCGCCGTGAGATTAACGCGCGCAGGCCGTGACCGCCGCATGCGCCAGTGCCTGAGGCGGAGACAACGGGAGCGAAGCGCCGATACCGGCCGCGGCCAAGTAGCCAGACCAGAGCGCGCCTCAGCCGGCGGTCCGGCGCGGGTCACAGCGACAGGCCACGAGCAGTCAACGATGGTTAGTGCAGACCGGCGGTGGAACTGGCCTCCCACATCTGCCAACCGTACAGCAGTCCCAGGGCCACGCCGGTGACGACCAGCACGAGGGTCGCCGATTTGCCCCACAGCTCGATTTTTGCCAACTTCTTGGCGAGTTGCTCCTGCTTGGCGAGGTGAGCGGTCTCGCCCTCGCTGAGCTTGAGCGAGTCATCTTCTTTGTCCGCAACCTTCCGGCGCAGCAGCGCGAGCAGCAGCACAATCAAGCCTAGAACGCCCCAGGCGATGGCATAAGGTAAGAAATCGATTTTCATCAGATCCATATTCGTAACTCCTCAACTCGGTCGAAACCCTGGCTCATGACAGCGTAGCATTGCATGATCAATTCAACTTCCGTCCCAGCACCTGTTTGGTGTCCGCGGTTCCGCTGCGCAGGCAGGCCGAGAGAATGGCCAGCACAACGGTATTGGGCGGATCCTGATCGGTCACCACCGAGCTCACGCCGGCCTCCCAGGCGTCCCGCAGGTGGCTGGGATCGTTGGGGGTCAACAAGACGACGCGGTCGGGAAACGAGAGCGGACGGGGGAGCATACGCAAATGGGACGGATCCACAACAACCACGCAGGCTTCCTCCAGACACGGTTGCGCCACACAGCGGACCGGCAATTGAGTGCTGCGAGCCAATAGAGCGCGCAAGACGTCCGCCTTGGCCGCGTCACTCAATGCCAACTGAATGCAACTCATACGGCGGTTCTTCTGCCGTCTGCCCGGGGCAACAAGGCCTGTGACCGACAGTGCATCTACTCCTTTGATCGCGAAATCGGGACAACCGCAGCTCTCCAGCCGGGGAACACGCGCGCCCGGGGGGTCCTGCGCCGGTACGACGCTCTCCCCGCCGAAGAATATGCAATCCGAGGGCCAGAAGGTCAACTGTTGGGATCATAGAGAAATCTGGGGAATTCCACGCCTGATTCCGGTTGTCCGGTGACTTTTTGCCCATTTGCAAGGCGCGGCATTGCGTGAATTGACCCATTTTGAGTATCTTCGTCCGCTTCCCAGCAGTTACAATCAGACATACAATGGGTTTTTCTGGGAGTATGGCAAAGCTCAGCGCCGGCTGGCAGAACGCCAAGATACTGGGAAGTGTCTTCGATCAGCTTTCTGACGCATTGATCCTGTACGACGCCAACCAGGTCATCACGGGGGTCAATGCGGCGGCCGAGCGTCTGTTTGGCATGAGCGCCGAGGCGCTGGTCGGCCGCGACTGCCACGAAATGTTCCGCTGCCAGGTGTGCGAACCGGGCTGCGGGATGCAAACCGGGCTGGTGCAGGTGAACGGGCACAACTCGACCGTGCGTCTGCACACGCAGAACGGGATGGAGCGCCTGGTCGTTATTCATACCTCGCAACTGGTACGCGACGACGGCACGCTCGAAGGGGCGGTGGCGACCATCAAGGACGTAACCGAGGAAGTGGAGCCGCAGAAGCGCGAGATTGTGGCTGATTCGGCGCTGATGCGGGATCTGCTGAACTTCGTGCGGCGCGTGGCCCTGAGCGAAGCGACGACGGTTTTGATCGAGGGCGAGAACGGCACCGGCAAAGACCTGATCGCGAAGACGCTGCATTATCAGAGCGTGCGACAGGCCGAGCCGTTCATTGCCATCAACTGCGCCGCGATCCCCGAGACGCTGCTGGAGAGCGAGCTGTTCGGCTACGAAAAGGGCGCATTCACCGATGCGCGGGCGCAAAAGAAGGGGATTTTCGAGTTGGCCGACAAGGGGACGCTGTTCCTGGACGAGATCGGCGAGATCCCGATGATGCTGCAGGCCAAACTGCTGCGCGTGCTGGAGGAGCAGAACTTCCGGCGTCTGGGCGGGCTGAAGGACATCAACGTGGACCTGCGCGTGCTCGCGGCCACCAACAAGAATCTGCGGGAGGCCGTGAAGGAAGGCGCGTTCCGTCAGGATTTGTATTTCCGGCTGAACGTGATCCACATCGTCATCCCGCCGCTGCGCGAGCGCCGGGAAGACATTCCGCCGCTGGCGAACTTCTTCGTGCAGCACTACAACAAGAAGTTCAAGCGGCAGATTCAGGGCGTGGCGGCGGAGACGATGCGGCTGCTGGTGAATTACGACTGGCCGGGCAACGTGCGCGAGCTGCGCAACTCGATTGAGCGGGCGATGATTCTCGAGGACTCGAGCTACATTACCGCTTCCAGCCTGACCATGACGCTGAGCCAGGAGGCCGAGAGCAACATTGCCGCCGCGGCCAGCGCCGGCGGCGAGCCCACGCCACAGTTTCCAGCGCGCATTCCCGACGAAGGGCTGTCGCTCGAGGAGAACGAGCGCCGCCTGCTGGTGGGAGCGCTCGAGAAGACCGGCGGCAACCAGACCCAGGCCGCGCGCCTGCTGCGGATCACGCGCGACACTCTGCGTTACAAAATGAAGAAATTCAACCTGCGCTAGCGTTGTGTCTCAGTCAACGCCGGCCGGGCGTCGACACGAGTGTCGACGCGGCAGGCACGAGTGCCTGCACCACGGTGAATGGCCTGTGATTGTCAAAGAATCTGCGAGACATGACACTGGACGCGGGGGCGTTGTCCGGATAGCCGCCGGTCCGCAGCGAAAATGAAATCAGCGGTTGCCAAGCTGGGAGTGCAGGCTAGGGGCCGCAGCGGAAGAGACGGAATTCTCACGCCGCGCAGCAACATGGCCGGTCACGGCAGCGGTGTTGGGCGTGTTCCACAATTGGCGGCTTAGATTACGATTTGGTACGGCTAAACGTAAGTCCTAGGCCTGGCAGGGCCAATTTACCCCTCCGCGGTCTGAATCTCTTTTCCAACTCGGGCGCTAAGCGTGGCATGCTGTAGAGGTGGAGTTTGCCAGTCTCTTCCCGTCTCACCGCGATCTCCAGAAGAGGACCGAGGAACTCGAGCGCGAAGTATCCGAGATGCGTCTCCAGACGCGCGCCATTGAGAACGAGCGCAATGGGCTGGCGGTGCAGTTACGGCGTCTCACCAAAGAACTCGATGAGCTGCGGGGGCAGGAGACCAAGGGCAGCGAGGATGTCAAGCAATTGACGGCCACGAAGTTCGAGCGCGACGAACTGCGCACGCTCTACGACAAGGTGGAAGCCCAGCGCGCGGCCCTGGACAAGGAACTGCACGAGCTGCGGGGCGAGGCCGAATTGAATCGCGAGCGGCTGTGGGCGCCGCCGGGCCATTATTATTCGCCCATCACCGACCCCAACGATCCGCTGGTGCGGCAGTCCGAGATTCTCAACCTGGATGCGTTGTCGGAGCACGGGGACCTGGCCATCGACGAGAAAGCGATGGTGCGGCTGCTGGGCTGGCTGGGCGAGAATGGACAGCGGTTTCCTTTCACCAGCGGCGCCACGCCGGAGTGGCGCTACTACACCGGCAACGGCCACTTCGGGCACGCCGATGGCGCGGTACTATTCTCGATGCTGATGGAGTACAAGCCGGCGCGCTGCATTGAATTCGGGTGCGGATTCTCCTCGTTGCTGATCATGGACGTGAACGATCATTTCCTGGAACATTCGATGGAGATGACGATGTACGATCCGCGGCCCGACATCGTACTGTCGCTGCTCGCGCCGCACGATCCGTATCGCGAGCGCGTGCAGGCGCGGCGTTCGCGCGAGATCCCGGATGAGGTTTTCGCGGCGCTCAGGCGCGGCGATGTGCTGAGCCTGGAGACTTCCCACGTCGCCAAGACCGGCAGCGACGTCACCGATCTGCTGTTCCGCGTGCTGCCGCTGCTGGCGCCCGGCGTGTTGATCCACATCCACGACGTTTTCTACCCGTTCGAGTATCCCGAAGCGTGGGTGGTGCAGGACAATCGTTCCTGGAACGAAGTCTACCTGCTGCGCGCGTTCCTGCAGTACAACCCGCAATTCCGCGTGCTGTTTTTCAACAATCTGATCTTCCGCAAATACTTCGACGAAGCCACCGCCGCGTTCCCGGGCCTCGAGGACGCGCACGCCAGCAGCATCTGGATCGAGAAGCTGGGTTAGCCGCTCAAACGCGCCACGGTTGCCCCATAGCCCTGCGCACCGCGAGACTGTGTATATGGAGATCCCGATCTACCAGGTGGATGCCTTCGCCCGCGGCGTTTTCAGCGGCAATCCGGCGGCGGTGTGCCCGCTGAAATCGTGGTTGCCGGACGCGACCCTGCAGGCGATTGCGATGGAGAACAACCTCAGCGAAACGGCGTTCTTCGTGAAGGCCGGCGCGGACTACGATCTGCGCTGGTTCACGCCCGCCGTGGAGGTCGATCTGTGCGGCCACGCCACGCTCGCCGCGGCCTGGGTGATTCTCGAAAAACTGGAGCCGGGCCGCCCCGCGGTCACTTTCCATACGCTCAGCGGCGAGTTGCACGTGACCCGCAAACTCGATCTGCTGGCGCTCGACTTCCCTGCCCGCGCGGCGGAACCGGTCCGCGCCACGCCGCCGCTGCTGGCCGCGCTCGGCGGCAACCCGCGCGAAGTCTGGGCCGCGCGCGATTACATGGTGGTCTACGACAGCGAGGAGGAGATCCGCGCGCTGGCGCCGGACATGAACCTGCTGTCGCAGATCGACCGTTTCGCCGTCATCGTCACCGCGCCCGGACAGCCGGGCGAGCATCCGTGCGACTTCGTCAGCCGCTTCTTCGCGCCCGCCCAGGGCGTCGCCGAGGATCCGGTCACGGGCTCGGCCCACTGCACTCTGATCCCCTACTGGGCCGGCCGCCTCGACAAGCACCGCCTGCTCGCACGCCAGGTTTCGCGCCGCGGCGGAGAGCTGTACTGCGAACTGCTGGGCGACCGCGTCTCCATCGCCGGCCGCGCCGCGCTGTTTCTCGAAGGCGTGATCAGGCTCTGACCCGCATGCCCAGCATGCGGTTACTTTTTCGGGGCCAGGTCCATGGCCGTCACCGATAGCGTCCGGCTTTCTCCCGGGTCCAGGTTGAGCGCCTCGCCATGGGAGGAATTCGCCAGAAAAAAATCGCCAGCGCTGGCCGGATCGACCCACATATCTGCATACGCCAGCAGCCGGTACTTGCCCGGCGCGATGCCCTTCAGCGTTACCTGGCCGTTCTGGTCGCAGAGAACCGGCATCAGGTCGTTCGGCGCGTAGGAAGGCGCCAGCGGATCCCGTCCCAGGATCACGTCCGCACTGGGAACGGGATGATTGTCCGGGTCGGTCACCTGAACAGTGAGCGTAGAGCCGTTCTGACCCAGCACAACGATCAATTCTCCGCCCGCGGCGTGCAAGGGTGCCCGCAACACGTCCACTCCAGCAATGCTGGCCGACTTTACATAAAAACCGGACGGCGCTCTGACGTTAAGCCAGTATTCATCCGGGAACACCGCCGGGACAACGAACGCTCCCGGCTGTGCGACGTCCGCGGTCGGCTGCTCGTGAGCAATCCCGAGACGGCCAATGCTATCGAGATAAATGTGAACGGGACGGGGCAACGCCCGGGCGTCCGACGTGCTGTCAATTGTCAAACGCCCCGGAAGCTGCACCAGCGGGCGAAGAGTTACGTCCGGCAGACGGAGAGAACGCCGCGTGAGACTGAACGGCTCGGAGGCGTACCTCGATCCGCCCTCAGCCTCGATCAGACCCGCTTGCAAGCGATAACTGCCCGCCGGCAGCCCGCACACCTCGAATCCCTCCCCCGTCGCAAAGTCCCCGGTTGCCATCTCCGCCGCGCCCATGTAGAGGTCGGTCGCGATCTGGACGCGGATGTGGCTCCCCTCCTGAGGTGCAGTGCCGTCGACTCTGGAGCGGACGCAATACGTTTCCTGTCGCGCGAGTGTGACGTCCATCGTCTCCAGCGCCTGGCCCGCCTCCAAGGTGAACATCGTGGCCAGGTCTGCGGAGCCCGCGTCCGGATAGTAGGTCCGGACATCGGCCACTCGCGGCTCGGGCTCCCACTTCTCCTCGTCTTTCTCGCTCCAAGTCCTCCGCTCAATCGCCGAGCGCTTCAGCTCTGCCAGCAGCGTGTAGCGGCCCGGCTTCAGCCCCGTGATCTTGTATTCCCCCGCGGCGTCCGTGAACGCGGGCAGGCTCCGCTGGGGCGCCCAACGCCCACCCGCCAGGTGGATCCGAATAGGCGATACCGTCACCCCGCTCACGGGATGACCCGCCGCATCCTTCACCCGCCCGGCGACCGTCGCGCCGGGATAGGCCTTCATTTCGATTCCGGTTGCCTTTTGCCCCCCCTTCAGGACAACCAGTGTGTCGCGAGCGCTGTAGCCCGAGGAAGGAATTAACACCAAACCGTAACGGCCCGGCTCCAAGCCATCAAAACGAAAGCGGCCTCCTGCGTCCGTCTTTTGCGGGGAAATGCGTTTCGTAGCAGTAGGGGACATAACCCAAATGTCCACGCCAGCAACAGGTTCGCCCGTGCCAAATCGGACCAGGCGCCCTTCGATGCCCGCCTCCGCCTTTTGCTCCTGCGCTGTTGTGCGCTCCGTCGGCGGCGCGCCCGTCCCGCTCTGGCCATGCGCCAGCACGATCGCCAGGATTGAGGCCACTCCAAGTCGCCCGAACCCATGCCAACATTTGCGCTGTTCAATGCTCATCCGAGTACCTGCTGCTCGCCAACCGCAAGCTGGTCATTAGTTCCCGTCTAACCAGCCGAAGTCCACTGCCGCTGAACGAAATCCCGAGCGATTCAGACGCCCGGCGGCGAAAGAACAGACCGGATCAGGCAGCCCTGTGCAGTCGACGACATACAGCCTGTCATGCTGCAGCTCTGACGCGGCACGCACACCAAGCTCCGCGAGCGGAATATTAATCGCGCCCTCCGGGTGCTCAAGTTTGAATGGACCACGCTCATCGACACTAATTACGGTGACCCGATCTCCCGACGATAGTACGCGCAAGCTTCCCGGCGTGAGCATCGATTCACCACTCGTAAGCTTCCGTAACGGCGAAGTGACACGCGACGGATCGCGAATTGCAGCCAACACTTCAGACTGGCCATCGCGCGCCAACTCGCCATCCCATATCCTTCGGATCACGCCGCCCGCATTAACAAGTACCACGGAGGGGGTGGCATTCGGTCGCCTGCTCAGATCTTCCCATCTAATTACTTCAGCATTATGCAGTCCCGAACTTGACAAGAAAGAGCTGTCACCTCTTGCCCCCGGAATCACCACAAACAGCGGGATTCTGCGCTCGCGAGCTGCCGCGACCAAGGTGCGATGGAAGGGCGCACTATTGACGCAGTACGCGCAGCCCGGAGAGGTGACTATCAAGAACGAGTACGGGTGCTTCGCCAAATCAAAGCCGCGCACCGTCAGCCGCTTGCCCGGCAGCAAGAGCGGACGGCCGGCAATGGCACTTCTAACGTCTTCAATGCCTCGGCCATCTATTCGCGCGTGCAACCACGCCCGCGCCCCCCCATAGACACATAATAAGACCACGACAACGCCAGCCGTGCATATTGTCTCCATGGCAAGGCGGCGCACTACTGCATTAAGCATAGCCACGACCGTCCTCCCTGCCCTACAGCTCGAATCTAGCAGCAAACTAATTCCGCTACCCGCGGAATAGACTACGCTTTCCTGGGCAGGTGGCGCCTATCTACTTCGGCCGCAGCGAGATCAATGACGCGCGGTTTGCCCCCCTCGATCGAGAACTCGAACAGGAGCCGAGCCTGCCGCACACAGTTCTTGACCTCGGGGTCTTCCGTGATTGAGCGGAACCGCCACGTCTTCAGCGCCGCGGCCACGGCATCCGATGCCTGCTTGTCGAAGCTCTCAATGAACTTCAGGTCCCCAACGACGCCCTTGGAAAGCACTGTTACTTCCACAACCACAAGCCCCTTTCGGCCCGCCTCTAAGGCAGCTCGCGGGTATTCCGGTAAAGCGACCGAGATCGCATCCAAGCGAAGCGCCTCGGGACTGCCGTGCATAACGCATGGCTGTGCTCGGCCCGGCAATACCACCCCAAGGCACGCCAATAAGGCAAACAAGGGGAGCTGAACCTCACAATGATTTCCACATATATTGAACATGGGACAAACGATACCTAACACCTGCACGAACAGTACTGAAGTCCGGGATGCACTTGCTGCGCAACCCATACAAGACCCCGCCGTACCGGCTACAACGCCGAAAACCGCTACGCCGGTCCACTTAGGGTCGGACACACGGGCCGAAAGAACTACTCCCCCCCCGCGCCACAGGCACTTGTTGTAAAATTGACGCACGTTGGAGGGTCCGAGAGGCACCCCCATCCGGTATTATTGGGCCCCCAGCACCACACACCATTGCAATACTGGGCGCATGTGATATCGACCGCCTGGAGCCGGTCCGGCACCCCAAGCAACAAGAGCAAAGCGAACACTCCGACCGCTCGCAAGAGAACGTTTGTTGGATTCACTTCCCAATCTCCCTTCACCGATTCGCAGCGGTTTCTGTGTAACCGGCAGCAGCTCGCCTCCGGCAATGCATTGCAGTGCATAAATATGAACATTGCAAGAAACGAGCGAGGCGGCCCGGCTATTTATCCTCTGAGGGGATGTTACCCCCCCTAATTTGGGTCGTCAAGGACCTTAACCATCAAACAATCCTCCCCCGCATCGGATATAATCCGGACATAATTATGATTTAATAACTCTCCGACGCATCTGGCCGCCCCGCGCCTTGTCGGACCCCGCTCGATGGGTCCCGTGGACAGTTTCCCATCCGATCCTACGGCTCGACTCCGGCGATGGTTTCGAGACTGTGCGTGGCGCGGTTCCACAGCCACAACTCGGTGGCGCTCCAGCCCGCCAGAAGCGAACCGCGCGCGAAACGGCGCCCGGGCAACATGCGCCGCCAGGCGTTGCGCTGGGCATTCGGTTCCACCAGCGCATAGGGCGTGGTGAGCATCTCCACCCCGTTCTCGCGCAGCGGCGCCAGGGCCTGGATCCGGCCGCCCGGGGAGACCGCGAAACTGGTCAGCGCGCGCGATGACGGGTCCACCGGAATCGGCGCCTGAGTCCGCACGCCGTCCATCGGATGAGCCTCCAAAAAGGCGCGCATTGACGGCAGCCATGTCTCCGCCACGTCGTCGCCCGCCACCACCACGCGCGGCGGGCCCAGCGAGATGCCCGGCTCGCGTAGCACAGTGTAGCGCCGCACCGTGCCCAAGAAAGCGATCCAGGTGAGCGTCGGCGGCTCGGCGCGCATCTCCCTCGGCTCCGGATCCAGGCACCACACGCCGTGCACGCCCGCGCCCAGAAAACGGCAGCGCACATCCGGCAGGTGGCGTACTTGCGGCTCCGCGCCCATCTCCAGAAGCGCGTAACGCAGCAACGCGTAGCGGCTGTCGCCCAGGCCGAAGTTCACATACGCGGCGACGTACAGCACCGCATCGGGCGAGATCGAAAAATCCTCCACCGAAAAGGAGAACACGCCCAGTTGCCGCGGATCGAACACAATCGTCCGTTCTTCCGGCGGCTGCTTGGCCAGCGCATACAGCCGGAAGCTGCGCGCGCCGTCCTGAGCCACGGCGAAGCCATTCTCCACCTTCACCGCCAGCGTGCCGCTCGGCAAAGCGATGCTCCGCGCCGCCCAGCTTGGGGCGGCCTGCGCGCACGTTTTCAGCGGATGGAGAAAAAAGACAATGGCGCAGAGGCACACTAGTGCGCCGGGGAAGCCGCGGAGGAGTTTTTCAGGTGCGCCGGCGGGATGGACGGCTCGCCTGCCGCCGCCTGGTTGAGCCGTCCATCCCGCATCCATCTCTCCAGAGTACTCGTCGACTTGAAGAGATGACCAAATCGTTCCGCAACGAACCGCAGCGGCCTATTTGTACCACCACAATACTGTGGTGTCAATGCTCATCGGGTCGGATCGAGCCGCAAGTCGTCCGTTCAAGAGTTCAAATCGAGTCCGCCGGCTGCCGCGAATACCATCGCCAGCACTCACAAAGCGTCGCGAAACCAACGCGATCCGCGGCTGTTTGAATAAGATGAGGATTCGACGAACTCCACGCAGGTCAGATCTGCAATCTGGTTCCGGACAATAGAGAGACACTCCGGACGGTGGGTACTGATTGGATTCGAGATGGAAGCGCCCTGCCCCGGCGAAGGACAATTGGACAAATCGCAGTCTGCGAAGCTATTCAATACGGGAGCCTGGGGAGCAACATGAGCGAAACGGACAATCTGGTTTCCATCGCGCACGATGATTCGATCGGCACGATCACGATGAACGACGCGCGCCGGCGCAACGCGCTCAGCGGAGAACTGATCGAAGGCGTGGTGAACGCCATCGGCGAATTGGAACAGGCCCAGGCGCGCGCGATCGTGCTGCGAGCGCCGAGCGGCGCGAGTACCTGGTCGTCCGGTCACAATGTGCGCGAACTGCCCACGAACGGGCGCGACCCGCTGGCCTATAGCGACCCGTTGCGGTTGCTGGTGCGGCGCATTCAGGTGTGCCAGTTGCCGATCATCGCGATGGTCGAAGGCGGAGTTTGGGGCGGCGCCTGCGAGGTTGTCATCTCCTGCGACTTTATCGTGGCAGCCGAGGACGCGACCTTCGCTCTCACGCCGGCGCGGATGGGGGTGCCCTACAACATCGCCGGGACGCTGAACCTGATGCACTCCGCCAACATCACGCTGGTGAAGGAAATGCTGTTCTGCGGCAAGCCGGTGGGCGCGGCGCGGGCGCACCTGGTGGGACTCGTGAACTACGTGGTCCCGCCAGCCGAGTTGGAAGAGCAAACCTACCGCCTGGCGCGCGAGATCGCGCAGAACTCGCCGATGGTGATTGCTCTGCTCAAGGAGGAACTCCGCGTTCTCTCCGCCGCTGCGCCCCTCACGCCTGACACTTTCGAACGAATCCAAGGCCTGCGCCGCGCGGTCTACGATAGCCAGGATTACCAGGAAGGCATTCGGGCGTTTTTCGAAAAACGCAAGCCCAGCTTCCAGGGCAAGTGAGGGCGGCGAAAGTGGGCGGCGGAGCCTGAGGCCGCTACTGAGTAGCGGCCTCCTGCCCGCAAGCGATTGATTCTAATGCACTTTTTGAAAGGCAGGCCGCTACTAATAGCGGTCCGGGGGCTCTGGAAGCTCAAGCGGTTCCCCGGATGCAGTTTCGCGCTGGGCTCTCAGCTTCGATCCGCCGCAATCTCCCCCGCGGGAGCTATGTCCTGCGTTCCCACATTCAGGCGCGTATCGCCAGACGAAGCAGCGGCAGCGGTTCCGTGGGAAAGCCCATCCGCGACGCCAGAGTTTGCACTATCTCCCTAATGTATGGCCAAGCCACAATCGCCGGATAACTCTTGCAGAAAGCAGTGAGTTCGGTTTTCGATGCACGTTTGGCGCCATCGAAGAAGCGGTAGCGAACTAGAAACTTCGTTTCAATATGAAAGACGAGTGGGTCTTCGCAGGCGACTCGCAGTTTCACCTCGAAATCTACACTGGACTCGCTCATCCGGGATACTTCGGAATCCAGATCGGCGGTGAGGGTGACCGGATCAACCGTCACGTTGGGTGGACCAGCGCCCTGCGCTTCGCACGCGTAGAGCGAGATATCTTGCAAGTGCAGCCTTGCCTGAAGGGCTTCCGCCTGCTTAGCTTCGCGCTGCCGCAGTTGTATTGTAAAGTCCATGGGATTACGCCGCCCTGAGCTGTGTACTCGTCGCCGGTAGGGGTTTGTCCAAGCCGTAGCGGCCCCAATACCGGCCACCGGAAGGCTGCACGCGCTGTGCGGTAAGCAGGTGAGCGGACACAACTGCCGCCGGTGCAAAGCTGATCCTCAAACGCGATCCGGTGGCCTTCGCCAGACGATCCAGCGTCCGCATAGATGGCTGCCCCCGTCCGCTTTCCAGCCTGGCGACTACGGGTTGGGTCGTCCCCATCTTCCGGGCCAACGCCTGCTGCGTGAGACCGGCACGATTCCGCACATCCATCGCGGCCGAGGCCAGGACGAACTCCGTCTCAAGCGCCGCGTATGCCTCCCGGTACTTCGGCTCTTCCATCCACCTTTTATGCAGGTCGGATATACGTGCCATTGCTACACCTCCATCATTGAATCGATTTCGCGCGGGACAAGGCCAGTTCGATCTCGCGCCGCGGCGTTTTCTGCGTCTTCTTCACGAATACCCTCACGATCACGACGCGACAGCCCGCGGCCGTTACATAGAGTGCGCGTGAAATCCCGCTTCGGCCTTTCAGCCGCATCTCCCACAGGGGGCCCTCCAAATGCGTAACGTGCGGCTCTCCCACATGCTCCAGACCCTTTTCTCCGATGAGCTCTGCGATACGCACAAGCCTCGCCCGCATGTCTTCGGGCAACGCCCCGGCCTCCGAGGCAACGGTTTCATCCAGGGTCTCGACTACCCAGCCCATGTCTCACTATACCAAAAAAGGCATGAACAGCCTAGGTTCTTGGTTCCGCTGTGGTGACGGGATCAGCGGTTGGTGAATTCGATGAAGCGGTTGAGTTTATCGAGGGCGGCGCCGGAGTCGATGGCAGTGGCGGCGAGGCGCGTGGCTTCGCTGAGGGCGGGCAGGCTCAACGACGCGCCCGGCTGAACGTTCGAGGAGGCGCGGCGGGCGGCGTAAATGGCGAGAGCGGCATTGGCCAGAACGAAGTCGCGCTGGGGCCCCGATTCGCCGCCGAAGATGGCGCGCAGGCGGGCGGCGTTGTGCGCCGCGTCGCCGCCGCGGAGGGCTTCCAGGGACGCGCGGGCGAAGCCGAAGTCCTCGGGAGTAAGCAGGCGGCGGGTGACGCCGCCGGCATGAATTTCGTACGCCACGGTGGTAGTGGTGATCGAGACTTCGTCCAGGCCATCCTCGCCATGGACCACGAATCCATAGGGCAGGCCGAGGGCGGCGAGCGCCTCAGCCATGAGCCGGGCCATGTCGGCCGAGGGCGCGCCCACGACCTGAACAGTGGCGCCGGCGGGATTGCACAGCGGCCCCAGGAGGTTGAAGACCGTGCGCGCCTTCAGCTCCTGGCGCGCGGGCATGGCATGCTTCATAGCGGGATGGAGCAACGGCGCAAAGAGGAAGCCGATGCCCAATTCGCGGATGCAAGCAGCCACGCGTTCCGGAGCGAGATCGACGCGCGCGCCCAGGGCTTCGAGGACGTCGGCCGAACCGCAGCGCGAGGAGATGGAGCGGTTGCCATGCTTGGCCACGCGCACGCCGGCGGCGGCGGCGGCGAAGGAAGCGAAGGTGGAAACGTTGATCGTGTTGTGGCCATCGCCGCCGGTGCCGACGACATCGAGAACAGGCTCGGCGGTGATGCCGTGATCGATGCGCACGCAGCCGGCGCGCATGGCGCGGGCGAAGCCTTCCAGCTCGGCGGCGGTTTCGCCTTTGACGCGAAGGGCGGCCAGGAACGCGGCCAGGCGCGGCGTCGTGACCTCGCCGCGCAGGATGAGCTGCATGGCGGCGTGCGCCTCCGCGGCCGACAAGTCGCCGCGATTCATCACCTTGTGGAGGGGCTCGAGAAAGGGCATGGTATCCTGAATCTGGTTTCCCGCGAAACCCGGCAGCGTAGGTGTTGAACGAGCGAAGGCTGCAACCGGCGTCGAGTGCGGTGAGGCAGAGCTTGCCCCTACAACAATTTACGCACACTTGGAGTGACACCAGGCAGGTGCGGCCGGCGAGGCGGCGCGGGCGGCCGGAGACTTTGAAACCAATCGAACTCCCATGAAAATTCACGAGTATCAAGCCAAGGCCATTCTGGCGAAATATGGCGTCCCGACGCCGCGCGGGCATGTAGCGACGACTGTCGAAGAGGCCGTGGAGGTCGCCCGCGAACTGGGCGGGCGGGTGGTGGTGAAAGCTCAAATCCACGCCGGCGGACGAGGCAAGGGCGGCGGCGTCAAGCTGGCCGACGGCCCGGAGCAGGCGCGCCAGGCGGCGGCGCAAATCCTGGGCATGAAACTAGTGACGCACCAGACGGGGCCCGAAGGCAAGCTGGTGCGGCGGCTGCTGGTGGAGGAGACGCTGCCGATCGCGAAGGAGCTTTACGCGGGCGTGGTGCTGGACCGCGGGCAAGCGAAACCGGTGCTGATGGTGTCGGCGGCGGGCGGGATGGAGATTGAAGAAGTCGCCGCGAAGACGCCGGAGCTGATCCGCAAGGAAGCGTTCGAGCCGGGCCTGGGCCTGATGGGCTGGCAGGCGCGCAAACTGGCCTACGGGCTGGGACTGCCGGGCGCGGCGATTCCAGAGGCGGTGAAAACGCTGCAGGCGCTGGCCAAGGCGTACGTGGAATACGACATGACGCTGGCCGAGATCAACCCGCTGATCCGCACGGTGGACAACCGCATTGTGGCGCTGGACGCAAAGATCAACTTCGACGACAACGCGCTGTACCGGCACAAGGACGTGGAGGAGTTGCGCGACCTGAACGAGGAAGATCCGCTGGAGGTGGAGGCGTCGAATTACGGGCTGAACTACATCAAGCTGGACGGCAACGTGGCGTGCATGGTGAACGGCGCCGGCCTGGCGATGGCGACCATGGACATTATCAAATGGGCGGGCGGGAGTCCGGCCAATTTCCTGGACGTCGGCGGCGGCGCCAACAAAGAGCAGATTCGCAGCGCGTTCGGGATTCTGTTCGAAGACAAAGCCGTGAAGGCGGTGCTGATCAACATTTTCGGCGGCATCCTGCGCTGCGACGTGCTGGCCGCGGGCGTGGTGGAAGCGGCGCGGGAGCTGAAGGTGAAGCACCCGATCGTGATCCGCATGGAAGGCACGAACGTGGAA
>Ga0187851_10001255_pt1 | contig 24447 bp, 17 predicted proteins | sample June2016WEW_6_10_FD_132997 | JGI IMG/M metagenome (GOLD analysis project Ga0187851, IMG submission 132997) | Peatland microbial communities from SPRUCE experiment site at the Marcell Experimental Forest, Minnesota, USA - June2016WEW_6_10 | ecosystem: Environmental > Terrestrial > Soil >...
CCATCAGAGAGGAGATGCCGACGTCGGTGCTCTCCTGGTTCTGATCTCCGGTGGTCAGGCTGGTGAAAAACGTGGTGATCTGATTGGTCTTGAAAAAGTCGATCAGCCGCGTGAGCAAGGATTTCGCCTCGGTGATCGTCCCTCCCGACGAGAGGTTGGTTACCGGGTCCATCACGACCACGCTCGGCTTGAACTCCTCAGTCACCTTGTGCATCGTGACCAGGTGCGACTCCAGCCCGTAGAGCGTCGGCCGCGCGGCATGCAACTGCAGGAGGCCTTTCCTCATCCACGGCTCGAGGTCGATGCCAATCGAACGCATGTTGCGAAGGAGCTGGCTGGGAGATTCCTCAAAAAGAAAAATCAGGCAGCGCTCGCCCCTTCGGCAGGTTGCTTCCACCAGGTGCGCCGACAGGCTGGTCTTGCCGGTGCCGGCAGTACCGGAAACCAGAATGCTGCTGCCGCGATAGTAGCCTTTGCCCCCCAGCATCGCGTCCAGCCGCGGAACCCCGGTGCCGATGCGCTCGCTGGACGCGCCATGGGTGAGCCCCAGCGAGGTGATGGGCATGACGGAGATGCCACGCGCTCCGATCAGGAACGGGTACTCGTCCGTTCCGTGGCGGGAGCCCCGGTACTTGACCACGCGCACTCTGCGGGTCGCAAACTGGTTGCTGATTCGGTTATCCAGGAGGATCACGCAATCGGAGACGTACTCTTCCAACCCGTGGCGTGTCAGCGTGCCATCGCCACGCTCCGCCGTGACCACCGCCGTCACGCCCCGCTCCTTGAGCCAATGAAAGAGCCGGCTTAACTCCGCGCGCAGGATGGCCGTGTCGGTCAGGCCTACAAAGAGAGTTTCAAGCGAATCCAGCGCGACGCGCTTGGCGCCAATCGCGTCGATCGCGTAGCCAAGACGGACAAAGATCCCCTCCAGGTCGTAGTCGCCCATCTCCCTGATCTCGCCCTTTGCGATCTGCACATGGTCGATGATCACCTTCTTTTTGGCGATCAGGTCGTTCACTTCGAACCCAAGAGAGGCCACATTCTGAGCCAGCTCCTCTCCCGTCTCCTCAAAGGCCATGTAGACGCCGGGCTCCTCGTACTGCGTCGCCCCGCGGACCAGGAATTCGAGCGCAAACAATGTCTTCCCAGACCCCGCACATCCGCAGATTAGCGTCGGACGGCCTTGCGGCAATCCGCCCTCCGTGATCTGGTCGAGCCCCTGAATGCCGGTTGGCGCTTTGGGCAAGGCGCCCATTTGCACCGTGCCGCGATCTCTTCGTTCTTTCATCGCAATCGTCCCTTGCTGGCGGGCATCGCAACAGCTAAGACCAATTTCGAGCCTCCGTTCGAAGTTATTCAAGGCAAATCAGAGAAACTGAGCGCAACAGACGTGAACCTCCTGCCTGATTCGGAACCGGATTCAATGTGGGAACTGCGGCCCAATCGCTGAGGACTGCTCGCGCATCGAGAACGGCAGCTGGCTTACTGTTTCACGATCCACAACCTTGTGGGTGCCCCATCTTAAATCTCCGACGGCGCCGGAAATTTAGAGTGGGAGACGATGCCGCACTGCCAGGCGATCTTCGCAATCATTTTGTCCTTCGTACGAAATCTGGCAAGATGGAACTATCATGACTGTCACTGCTCCCGCAAAAATCTTTGCCGATCGCATTGGCCGTATTGAGGTCTCCGCGACCATGGCCGTGGCCGCCGAGGCTGCCAAGCTGCGCGCCCAGGGCGTCAACCTTGTGGATTTCGGCGCCGGGGAGCCGCATTTCCCCACCCCGCGACCCATCAAAGATGCGGCCATCTCGGCCATCGAGGCCAACTTCACGCGCTATACAGTTGTGCCCGGGATTCCCGAGCTACGCAAGGCCATCGTCGAGCGCCACGCCTGCGACTTTGGCTCCGACTATTCCGTCGACGAAGCCATCTTTACCAGCGGCGGCAAGCTGGCGCTGTTCAACGCCATCCAGGTCCTCGTCGATCACGGCGACGAGGTGATTCTGCCTGTTCCCTACTGGGTCAGCTTCAAAGACATCATTCAATACGCCGGCGGCAAGGTCGTCTACCTCGAAACCAGCGAGGCTGAAAGCTTTCGCATCACGGCCGCCGCCATTGAGCAGGCCATCACGCCGCGCACCAAGGCCATCATCCTCAATTCGCCGTCCAATCCGGCCGGCTCCGTGGTTTCGGCCCGCGATCTCGAGCGCATCGTCCATCTGGCTCACGACCGCGGCATTTTTCTGCTCTTGGACGAGTGCTACGTCTACCTCAACTATGCCGGCAAATGCGTCTCAGGCGGCTCGTTTACCTGGGCCAAGGAGCACATGGTGATCCTCGGCTCGCTCTCCAAGACCTACTCCATGACCGGATGGCGCGCCGGCTACGCGCTCGCGCCCAAGCCCGTGGTTGCCAACATGAGCAAGCTGCAGTCGCAGTCCACTTCGAATGCCACAAGTTTTGTGCAAAAAGCCGCCATCGCGGCGCTAACCGGTTCGCAGGAGTGTGTCTCGCAGTTTCGCGCTGAGTTCATCGACCTGCGCGATTACATGCTTTCCAGGGTCACGGCGATTCCCGGCATCACCTGCACCAAGCCCGAGGGGGCCTTCTACGTCTATCCCAACATCTCGGCCTACCTCGGCAAGGGCGGAATCCGCACCGCAACCGAGCTGGCGACGCGCCTGCTGCATGAGGCACATGTGGTCACCGTGCCTGGCGAGGCTTTCGGCACCAGCGAGCACATCCGGATCTCCTATCCGGTGACCAAGGAAAACATCGACGAGGGCACCCGCCGCATGGGCGAGTTCCTTGCCGGATTGGCATAGAAAGGCACAGGGGCGGGATAGCTCCCGGCCCATCCGGCTCGTGAGGTTTTGGCTATGACCCAACCGGCTGCTGATTGATCAGTGCTGCGCCATCGGGCACGGCCGCTCCCGGGTGCGGGCCGGTCGCTATCCAATCTCGCATTGGAGATGTTTTTTGGCAGTCAACGCACATGGTGATGTTGAATTGCGTGCTGCACCAGGGACAAACGGCGCCCGATTCAAACGTGTCAAATGGCTTCTGGCACTGGGCGCACCGCCAATGCGGCCCCATCGCCGGCTTCGACCCGCAGTTGGGGCACGCGAATCCTTCGCGCCGCGGCATTTTCTCTACGCGTATCATCACGCGCGCGATCTTCCACCCATTCCAGCAGTTCAGCAGCATGTAAGCTGCGATCGCCAGCAGCCAGGTCGAATGCCTCAAGATCGCAAAGCAAATGAAGACTGCGACGCCCATGAAGCCGATAAACGTTGAGACTTGCAGGCTGCGGCCTCGACCCAGGACAAACCAGAGCAAGGAACGGAGAATCTGGCCGCCGTCAAGCGGGTAGATGGGAAGGATATTGAAGATCAACAGCCCGATATCGATGGAAAGAACCGCGATCAGCCAGGTCGCGGCATCGGTTTGTGGGCGGGGCGCTCCCAGTATGTCTGCCAGGAGGTAGCGTCCTCCCAGCGCCCACAGCGGCACCAGAAGCGCCACGTTGACCAGTGGGCCGGCAGCCAGGCTCCACAGCGTGGCGCCCGGGCGCTGTGGCGGGTCGACATATGCGACCCCGCCAAGCGGCCAGAGCATGATTCGATTCGCCTTGCCGCCCACCTGCCGGCAAGCCAGGGCGTGCCCAAACTCGTGCAGCAGAACGATCCCGAACAGCGCCAGGTATTCGAGCACACACCAGACGAGCGAGGAGTACCGGCTCCTCAGATAGCCAACTTCAATCACCGCGATGATGAACCAGGACCAGTGCAGATAAACGTCGATACCCGCAATTTGAAACAGATGGATGGAACCCTGATGGCTGGGGGTCATGTGAGCCAGCTTACCATCGCGGAAAGCGATGGGGAGTGGCGGCAAAGCTACATGAATTCACTCAGGTAACGCCTGACTGCGGCCACACAAGCTGCCTGTCCCAGTTTCTGGCAGAATATCGCCAGCATCACTGGGCAAACGTTGTGTTTGTCGGGTAGGATGTTTCTTCAATGTTGAATGGCATAGATTTTCGTCCCGTCATCCTCGCCGGGGGCAGCGGCACCCGCTTCTGGCCTCGGTCTCGCCGAGCCAAAGCCAAGCAGGTTCTTGCCCTCGACGGAGAGCGTTCCATGATTCAGCAAACCGTGGAACGGCTCAAGCCTTTGGCTTCACTCGAAACCACCTGGGTCATTACCAATGAGTTTCTGGCCCATGAAATCGCCGACCAGTTGCCCGGCCTGCCCGCGGCGCAAATCGTGCAGGAGCCGGTTGCTCGCAATACCGCCCCCGCTTGCGGCCTTGCCGCCTTTCTCATCGAGCGCCAGAACCCCAATGCCGTCCTGGGTGTTTTTCCTTCCGACCACGTCATCGCCGACGAGCCACGATTTCTCAAAGCCCTGCAGAAAGGCATCGCCGTAGCCGCCGCCGGCGAGAATATCGTTGTTCTCGGCATTGAGCCTACCCGCGCTGAAACCGGCTACGGTTACATCGAAACGGGCGACCTGGCCAGGAATGACACCGCCCTGCACGTGCGCCGCTTCATCGAGAAACCCAATCAGAATCGAGCCGAGGAGTTCGTCGCCGCGGGCAATTACTACTGGAACTCGGGTATGTTCCTTTGGTCGGCGCGCACCCTGGCCAACGCCGTTCGCGAACATCTGCCCGAGACCGCTCCGCTGCTTGAAACCATTGCCGCCGCATATGGCACGCCGCAGTTCGACGAGGTCTTTCGCGCGGCTTATCCCAAGTGCGAAAACATCTCGGTCGATTACGCGGTGCTCGAACCGCGCTCGGCCAAGGGCGAGCACCTTTCCAATCTTTATTGCATTCCGGCCGAGTTCGCCTGGAACGATCTGGGGTCATGGTCATCGCTCTACGAGTATCAGGTGGAGACGCGGCTGCGCGGGGACGCCGAAGGCAACGTTGCCGATTCCGGCGGCCACATGGCAATCGAAGCCAACGACAACTACATCTTCAGTCCCAAGAAATTTGTCGCCCTGGTTGGGGTGGAGAATCTGGTTGTCATCGATACCGACGATGCGCTCCTCATCGCGCACCGCGACCATTCGCAGGATGTGGGCAAGATCGTAAAAGAGCTCAGCGTCACCGGGCGCGATGAGCTGATTTGACCGGCCCCGCGCCCTGCCTCCGCTGTACAATCCTTCCGTAACCCAGCTTACAGATTTGGCTGAGTGGAGCAGGTTATGCCCGAAACCATCAATTGGCCGGCGAACAGCAAGCCGCGCCGCCGGAATCTTGCCGTTTACCTTCTGCTCGCCATCATCGTCCTGATCTTCATCGGCAGCCGCACCGCGATCTCGTATTGGGTCGACCTGCTCTGGTTCCGCTCGCTCGGCTACGCCGGCGTGTTCTGGAAGTCGTTCGATCTCGAGTGGGGAACCTTTGCCGCCTTTGCCGCGCTCACATTTCTGATTCTCCTCGGCGTATTCTTCGCTCTGCGGCACGGGCACGCGGCCGATCTGCCCGACTCCTACACCATCTACTTCGCGGGCCGGCCGCTGGAAATACCCGTCGGAAAAGCCTTGCGGGCCGTCACCATCGTCGCGGCATTGATCGTTGCTGTCGTCACCGGATTTGCCATGCAGGCGCAATGGCCGACTCTGGCTCTCTATTGGTACGCGCCGCGGGTTGCCAACAGCATCGCCGACCCCATTTTCGGCCGCCCGCTCCACTTTTACCTGTTCACTTTGCCGGCCTGGCAGTTGATCTCCGGGTGGCTGCTCACGCTCGCAGTCATCGCCTGCATTCTTGCGGTGGTGTTTCTTATCGCGGCGGGCGGCGGCCGGGCCATCGAAGGACGCTTTACTGCCGCCGGCTCACTGCCCTGGCGCGGCGTCTGCGTCGCCGCCGGATTTCTTCTCGCCACTTTCGCCTTTCGCGAGTATATCGGGCGCTTCGAGCTGCTCTTTGAGCATCACACCATCTTCGACGGCGTCACCTACACCGATGCCCACGTCACGCTCATCGGCATGTTGTTCATCTCTGTGGCGCTCGCCGTTGGTGCGATCATCGCCGTCGGCGGCGGCGTCTTGCGCCCGCGCGGGGTCTGGCTTCTCGTGGCCGTCATTCCCGCAGCGGCTTGCTACGTCATCGCCGGAATCGCCGGATGGTATGTAACCACCTTTATCGTCAAGCCCAACCAGCTTGACCGCGAGCGGCCCTACATTGCCTACAACATCGCCATGACGCGCCAGGCATACGGGCTCGATCGTTTTGCGCAGCGTGAGTTCCCGGCCGAAACCACCGTTGCCGCCGCCGATCCTACCCACAATCAGGCCACGCTCGACAACATACGCTTATGGGATGTGGGCGCGCTGCAAGACACGCTCCGCCAGGTGCAGGAGATCCGCACCTACTACGATTTTCCCGGCATCGACATCGACCGTTACCAGATCAACGGCTCGCTCCGCCAGGTGATGCTGGCCGTGCGGGAGCTGAACGTGGACAAGCTGCCCGAGAGCAGCCGCAACTGGATCAACGACAAGCTCATCTACACCCACGGCTACGGCATCACCATGAATGCTGTGAATGGATTCACCACCGAGGGCTTGCCCACGCTCTTCCTCTCCAATATGCCGGTGCAGAGCACTGTGCCGGGCCTCAGCGTCACCCGCCCCGAAATCTACTTCGGCGAGATGACCAACACCGACGTCTACGTAAAGACGCACCAGCAGGAATTCAACTTTCCCGAAGGACAATCGAACAATCTCTCCACCTACGAGGGAAACGGCGGCATCGTGATGGGCGGATTCTTCCACCGCTTGCTGCTGGCCTTCGATCGCGGCGACGTGACCAAGGTTCCCTTCAGTGACGACATCACCGCGCAAAGCCGCCTGCTGATGCGGCGCAACCTGTTGGCTCGCGTTTCTGCTCTGGCGCCATTTCTCACCTTCGATCGCGATCCCTACATTATTGTCGGCGCCGACGGCCGGCTCTCCTGGATCATCGACGCGTACACCTCGTCCGACACCTATCCTTACTCCGCGCAGGCCACGCTTGAAGACCAGCCCATCAATTACATGCGCAACAGCGTGAAGGCCGTCGTCGACGCCTACGACGGATCGGTCACGTTCTATGTCTTTGACTCGGCCGATCCGATTCTTGCCGCGTGGCGCGGCATTTTCCCGAACCTCTTCAAAGACGCCTCCACCATGCCGGCCGCGCTGCGCGCCCACGTGCGTTATCCCGAATCGCTGCTCAGTCTCCAGGCTCAGGTCTATGGGCTCTACCACATGATGGATCCCGAGGTGTTCTACAACCGCGAGGATCAATGGACCGTCGCCACAGAAAACGGCTCCAGCCAGAGCGGCGACAGTGCCGCGCAAGTCATGGAGCCCAACTTCGTGCTCATGACGCTGCCCGGTGAATCCAGCGGCCTCGAGTTCGTCGAGATCCTGCCCTTCACGCCCCTGAACCGCAACAACCTGATCGGCTGGATCGCCGCACGCAGCGACGGCGTGAACTACGGCGACGCGATTGTCTACGACTTTCCGAAAACGCGCCTTGTCGATGGACCACAGCAGATTGAAGCACGCATCGACCAGAACGCGCAGCTCTCCGGCCAGCTCACGCTTTGGAATCAGCAGGGCTCGCACGTCATTCGCGGCAGCCTCCTTGTCATTCCCTGCGGGCAGGCGCTTTTGTACGCGGAGCCCATTTATCTGCAGGCACAGCGCAGTCCCATGCCCGAGCTGCGTCTTGTGGTGCTGGCGTTGCAGGATCGTCTGGCTTACGGCCCGAACTTCGATGCAGCACTGAGCTCGCTCTTCGGGTCTGAAACGCCCTCGCTTACCGCATCAACCACCGTAGCGGCGTCTGCAAATCCCAATCAGCTGGGTCAGAACAACAAAGCCCAGCCCGCGCAGGATCAGAACGCTCTTATCCAGCAGGCCGGCCGCGACTTTGCCGACTATCAACGCCTCACGTCAGAAGGCAAGCTCTCCGAGGCCGGCCAGAAGTTGGACGATCTGAAGCGCACCCTCGATCAGCTCGCCGCCCATGCGAAATAATGCAAATATCTAGGAACCCAAGCTGCAAAAAAGGCTTGGTCATCCTGAGCGGAGTTTGCCGCGCTTTTTGCGGCAAACGTAGTCGAAGGACCTGCGGTTGTTCTTCAATCAGATGCGGCCTGGAATATTCTTAGGACGCACCACTGCCCCACCCCTGGAGCCCCATGCCCCGCTTCGCCGCCAATCTGACCATGATGTACCAGGAGCACAGCTTTCTTGACCGGTTCGCCGCTGCGGCGCGCGATGGATTTAAATTTGTCGAGTATCTTTTCCCTTACGAATATCCGGCCGGCACTCTCGCGGCGAAGCTCAACGAAAACGGCCTGCGCCAGGTGCTCTTCAACTCCCCTCCCGGTGACTGGAAGGCCGGCGAGCGCGGCATTGCCGCGTTGCCCAGCCGCGAGCAGGAATTCCGCGACGGGTTTTTGCTGGCCTTGGAGTACGCTCACGCGCTGGAGTGCCCGCGCATCCACTCCATGGCCGGCCTCGCGCCGCCGGACGCGGACCGCGCGGAACTCCACGCAACGTATTCCGCCAATCTTGCCTGGGCCGCCGAAAAGGCGCGTGCCGCAGATGTCGACTTGCTCATCGAGCCCATCGCGCAGCGCAATATTCCGGGATTCTTCCTCAACCGCCAGGACGAAGCGCACGCCATGGTTGCCGAAGTCGGCGCGCCCAACCTCAAAATCCTCATGGATCTCTTCCATTGCCAGGTCGAGGAGGGCGACCTCACGTTCAAGATCCGCAAGTACATCGCCGATCCCAAGGCAACGCGCATCGGCCACTTCCAGGTCGCCGGCATCCCCGACCGCCACGAGCCCTCCACCGGTGAAGTGGATTTTTTCTATCTGTTCGACCTGATCGACCGGATGGGATACGAAGGCTTCGTCGGCTGCGAATACCTGCCCGCCGCAGGCACCTCAGACGGCCTGGCCTGGTTCGCGAAAGTGAAGGCCGCCGCAAACTGAGAAAGTCCGCGGCGGCCTCCACTTTTTTCACTTCTTAACTACACTAGTTCACTTCTTCCCTTCACTTCACCACACTGAACGCAAACGTCGTCGTCGAGTGCATGGTTTCGCCCGGCTTGAGCTCCGTGCTTGGGAAATTCTTGTGGTTCGGCGAATCAGGGAAGTGCTGCGTCTCAAGACAGAATCCCCAATTCTTCGCGTAGACAACCCCGTGCCGGCCCGTGATCGTCCCATCGAGGAAGTTCCCGGTATAAAACTGCACGCCCGGTTCCGTCGTCTCCACGGTCAGTTTTCGTCCGCTTATCGGATCGGTAACGATCGCGGCCAAGTGGAGCGTTCCCATCTTTCCGTTCAACACGAAGTTGTGGTCGTAGCCGCCAGCCAGTTTCAATGGCTCGTAGTCAGCGTTGATGCGCGCTCCGATCACCTCCGGCTTGCGGAAATCCACCGGCGTCCCGGCGACGGGCGCGAGCTCGCCGGTCGGAATCAGGCCCGCATCCGTTGGCGTGAACTTGTCGGCATTGATCTCGATTTTGTCGCCGAGAATATCGGCGGCATCGTCGCCGCGCAGGTTGAAATAGGCGTGATTAGTGATGTTGAGAACCGTCGCCTTGTCGGTGGTCGCCGAATAATCGATGCGCAGCGTGTCGCCGTGCAGCGTGTAGCGCACATGAGCGGTCAGCGTTCCGGGAAATCCCATGTCGCCGTCAGGGCTCACATGGGTAAACTCGACGCCGTCTGGCACTTCGTGCGCCTGCCAGACGTACTGATCGAATCCCTTAGGGCCGCCATGCAGAGCGTTGGCGCCGTTGTTCACCGGAATCTGGTAGGTCTTTCCGTCGATGGTGAACTTACCCAATGCGATGCGGTTGCCATAGCGCCCCACGACGGCGCCGAAATAGGTCTTGGTGTCGCTCTGGTACCCCTCGATGGTGTCGTAGCCCAGAACCACATCTGCCATCTTGCCCGCCTTGTCGGGAGCTTTCACGCTCACCAGGTGCGCTCCGTAGGCCGACACGCGCACCTCAAGTTGCCCGCTGGTCAACGTGTAGATTGGCACGGCGGTTCCATCTGCGGTATGACCCCAAGTCGACATTTTCACCTCTCCTTGCGCAACGGCCGAAAACACCGCTGCAATCATGATTGCGACTGCTCCAACGATTGGTTTCACAATTGTCATCCTCTCCCGCGATCACGCCGCTCTTGGGTACACAAACCCTTGTGCCGGAACAAAAACCAAGAGCATCGCGATTCCGCTCCTTCGCCAATATATATGAAAAGGAAGGCGATGCCATTTTACGCCTGCAGAGGAGGGGCCGGTAGCTAGTAGCTGGTAGCTTGTAGCCGGTAGGTCGCAGTTGGGCGCACGTGGAATGGTGGGCGATTAGGGACTCGAACCCCAGACCTCTTCCGTGTGAAGGAAGCGCTCTAACCAACTGAGCTAATCGCCCGCGCACAAAATAGCCTGACGGGACCGGTCACAGCCTCGACCGGAGGTAAAGCCTGGCTCAAAGGCGGTTTGAGGGAGTTGATCTAGCCACGGCGAGGCTCCCGGATGCGGGTAACTCCGCATACACTCCGAAAGGCGCCGCAACCGCCATCCCGTAGGGTAGAGTAACACCAGCAGGGCTTTACGGCCAACCTCGCCGCCGATAGCCGGCGTCCGGTCATGTTCAGGAAAGCGCGTTCAATCCGCTCGCAAGGCGATTTCCCAGGCGATTTTCCCGGCGATCTTCGGCTTCCGGGAGAAGCGGCATTCGAGCCTGTTTGCGGCCTGCTCGGCTCCGCGGTTCCCAGCCTGGACCCGATCGCGCCGCGAACTCCTGCAATCCTCTCCAGATCGGGCTCCCCCAACCAGGGCGGCAGTTCCCCCGGAAGGGCCAGTTCCGACCCCGAAACCGGCCCAGAAACCCTTCAGAAAGCGCAACCTTCCGGGCCGGATGGGGTTCCAGAAGATATGGCGACCATGGTCCTTAACGGTCCGGGGTTGGGAGCCGCTTCGGCAGGGCCGGAGAACCCGGCAGCGGGCCTTCGGGCACAGCTGGATCCGGCGAGTGACGCGGCAATTATGCTGCGCGTGGCCGAGGGCGACGAGGCCGGCTTCACTTATCTGGCGCAAAAGTACCACCGGCCGATGATTCACTTCCTCTACCGGATGGTCGGGAACCATGCTGTTGCCGAAGAGTTGGCCCAGGAAGTCTTCTTGCGCGTCTATCGCGCCAGAAGCAGCTATCGTGCCGAAGCCAGATTTACCACCTGGCTCTACAGGATAGCCACCAACCTGGCCGTGAACCATGCGCGCGACACCAAGCACGAACGGGCCGCGCAAACGGTGTACCTGGACGCGCCGGACGAGGAGACGGGGACGACCCCGGACCTGGCCGACGACGATCCTTCGGTGGAAGAGCGGATGCTGCGCGACGAGCGCATGGCCGCAATCCGCCGCCATGTGATGGCGCTGCCCGAAAGGCAGCGCATGGCCGTGTTGATGCACAAGTACCAGGGTATGGATTACCGGCAGATCGGGGAAGTCTTGAAGCTGAGCGAATCGGCGACCAAGTCGCTGCTCTTTCGCGCCTACCAGACGCTGCGGGAAAAACTGAAGGACTTTGTCTGAACGAAAGTGGAAACATGCCGGACAAGACCGGCGGATTGCGGGGTACCAAGTCATGAATGAGAAGAAAACAAATAGCGCGGGGCCAAAATGCACAATGATCGATGCGAGGCTGGCCGATCTTCTGCTCGACGCTCGTCCTGCGCCTGCCAAGGTTCAAGCGCACGTTGCGGAATGTGAGCAGTGCCGGGCCAAGCTCGAGGAGTTGAAGGCAACCATGAATTTGATGGATGCCTGGGAAGCACCTGAGCCCAGCCCCTACTTCATGACGCGGCTTGGCGCGCGCATGCGCGAGGAGCGCGACGCCCCGCCGGCGGGGTGGTTCGCTGGCGCCATCGCTCATCTGCGCGCCCGCATTGCCTACGGACCGGGTTTCCATGGGCGCCCGCTTGCCGCCATGGCGCTGACCGTGATGCTGCTGGTCGGCGGAGGTACGTACCTGGGCGTGACGGACTGGATGCAGCCTGTGCAACAGCCGGGCCCATCGGCAGCGGTTGTGAACGATCTGCAAACCATCGATAACAATGCGCAAGTGCTGGATCAAATGGAGGCGCTCACAAGCAACGAAAGTGGGGACTAGGGTCTTGAAACGAACCTGGGCACCCTCTGAAATCTTGAATTGTTGGCAGGGAGAATGACTCGTGAACAGGATTGGAAACGCGGAAAGAATGCGTTCGGCGGCGATGGCCGCTGCGATCCTCGTCGTGTGTCTGATCCCGCTGAGCGGGTTTGGCCAGCGCAATGCTCCGCAGCCTGAACGGCCGCGATTTGCCGAGCAGCGGCAGGCGGCCCGCCAGCAAAATCAGCCGAAGCAAAACCAGCGCCCATACAACAACCAGCAGAGGCCGTACCAGAATCAGCGCCCTTTTCAGAACCAGCGGCCTTTTCAGAATCAGCAACTGAATGGCGCTCAGGGCCAGAGGCCGTATGCTCAGGGTCCGTACGCTAATCCGGCGTACCAAGGCGCAAATCGGCCGGGTTATGCGAACGCTTCACCTCCCGGTCATCTCGGCCAGTGGCTCAATCAGCACCAGGGCCTGTCGCCGCAGGAACAGGAGCGGCAGTTGCGTAATAACCCTAACTTCAATCGGCTGCCGCCTCAACAACAGCAGAGATTGGTGCAGCAGTTGCACAACCTGAATCAGATGCCCGAAGCGCAGCGCGAGCGCCGCCTGGCGCGCAGCGAAATGCTGGAGCACATGTCGCCGGATGCGCAGAACCAGGTTCGCCAGGCGGGCCGGCGCCTGATGGCGCTGCAGCCCGACCGCCAGATCATGGTCAAACGCGCATTCCAGGACTTGCGGTCGGTCCCCCCCGACCAGCGCGACACCGTGCTGAATTCAGCGCGGTACCAAAGCCAGTTCTCGCCCGACGAGCGCGATATCCTCGGCAACCTGCTGCGCGCCGAGCCGTATGAGCCCACGCGCTGAGCGGTGCATGGATCTCTTTGGCACAAAGAGCCGACAGCGCAGACTTTCAACCGACCGGCGGCAGGCCGCAGATTTCGCGCTCCGTGAAAGTGTTGGCGGCCATGCACTCGCAAGCGTCGGTCATTGCTCGCGGATCGCGGCTACCGGGTCCACGCGCATCGCCCCGCGCGCTGGCAGGTAACACGCCAGAAGCGACATTGCTGCAAGCAGCACCACGACCGCAATCACCGTCAACGGATCGTTGGCGCCCACTCCGTAGAGCAGCGCACCGATGAAGTGGGTGAGGCCGAACGAGAGTGCCAGCCCCAATGCCAGCCCGAAGGCAGTCAGCCACACTCCCTGCAGCAACACCAGCCGCAGCACATCTGCTCGCGAAGCGCCGAGAGCCACGCGAATGCCGATCTCGTGCTTACGCAGCGCCGTGCGGTACGCTACCACGCCGTAGATGCCGGTGGTCGCGAGGATCAGCGCGATGACGGCGAACATGCCGGCGAACGTACTTTGCATGACGGCAAAGATGGCGGCCATCTGGGTCGTCTCACGCAACGTGCGGACATCGAACACCGGGATCTGTCCATCGATCTCGTGGATTGCCCGCTCTACAGCCGATTCGAGTTCCGCCGGATTGCCTCGGGCCTTCACCTGCACAATCGTCTCGTTGTCCGCTTCCTGAAAGTAGCTCAAATAGATCATGGGTTCGAGCGGCTCGTTCATGAACTGGTGCTTCGAATTCTTTGCCACGCCCACTACTGTGAACGGCCGGCCAAAGACCATCAGTTTTCTTCCCAGAGGATCCTGGCCAGGCCAATAGCGCTTGGCCGCTGCCTGGTCGACAATCAACACCTCGGGAGCCTTTTCTTTATCGTCGGGGGTGAACTCGCGCCCCTCGACGATCGGAATCCCGAGCTGGGCGAAGTACTGCGATGTGACTTCGGCTCTGCGCACCTCGAGCGACTCGTGCGGCTGCGGCACATAACCTTCCCTATAGGCCTGCGCTGTCTTGCGGCTGAAGTTCATCGGAACCCAGTCAGTGAGCGCGGCACCGGTCACGCCCGGCAATGCCGACACGCGATCGAGGATCTTGTGGCGGATCATCTCTGCCTGATCGTTGCTATAGCCAGCGATATTCAAGCCCACCGACGCGGTCATTATCCGGTCCTGTTCAAACCCCGGATTGGCGCTGGCAAGGTTCCGCAGCGTACGCAGAAACAGTGCCGAGGTAACCAGAAGCGCGAGCGACAGGGCGATCTGCGCCACCACCAGGCCGCTGAGCAGACGACGGTTGTGCGAGCCCCCTGAGACGCTTGCCGACTCCTCCTTCAGGACCTCGACCGCGGGCACGTGAGCTGAACGCCACGCGGGAAACACGCCGCACGCCAGGCTCGCCAGCATAGCCAGAATCACGACGCCGATCGCGACCCGATAGTCCAGAACGCCATTCAAGACGATCGGATTCGAATTCGGAGGAACGAACTCCGCAAAGTTGTTGGCCGTCCACGACGTAAGCAGGAACGCCATAGTGCCCGCGCAGAGAGAGATGCCAGCCCCCTCGATGACCATCTGCCTTACCAGCCGAACCCGTCCTGCGCCGAGCGACTGCCGGATGGCAATTTCGCGCCGCCGCGACACGAAACGAACCAGCGTCAGCGTGGCAACATTCACACAGGTGAGCAACAGCACCACTCCGGCAATCGCGAGCAGCACCGGCAGCGACACCGCCATATAACCGTTGGCGCCGAACGGCGAACGCCACATAGGGTCCAGCGTGATGGTGTTGTTGCCCAGATGATCGTTGGGATAAGCAGCCACGATCCTCTGCATGATGGTCTCGAGGTCCGCGTTTGCCAGTTCCCTGCTCGTGCCCGGTCGCAGCCTTGCCAGCACGTTGTAGTGATAGGCGCTGCGATGCGTCATTTGATACGACGACGTTCCAGCCGGGTTCAGCGTGAGCCACGCGTCCTCGCGGATGCCCGGCATGGCACCGATGAAGCCTTCGGGCGCGACTCCGATGACCGTCACGGTGTGGCGGGCAATCTCAAGCGGCTGGCCCACGATCGCCGGGTCGCCGGCAAAGCGCGTCCTCCAAAGCGAGTAACTCAGCACAACATAGGGAACGGCATCCGGCCGCGTCTCTTCTTCGGGCAGGAAGAACCGCCCCAGCAGCGGCTTCACCCCCAGCAGGTCGAAGAAGTTCGACGACACGTTGGCAATATAGATTCGGTCCGGCGTGGCTCCGCCGCGCGTCAGCGTGAGCCAGTCGTGGTTATAGGCGAGCATGCCCACCAGGCTGCGATTCTGCTCCCGCAAATCGCGGTAGTCGAGATACGAGAGCGGCGGCGACGGCGACGTGCTCCACTCGCCGCGCATCACGCTCACCAAGCTGCCCGTGTCCCGCGCTCCGGGAATCGGATGCAGCATGGTGCCGTTGATCCAGCTGAAGACGGTGCTGTTGGCGCAGATGGCAATGGCCAGCATCGCCGTCGCCGTCACTGTGAATCCTGCACCTTTGCTCAGTTGCCGAAAAGCAAAGCGCACATCCTGAAGCAGGCCAGCCATTGCCGCCTCCACAAGGAACTCTGCTCTTGGGGAATAAGAGTATTTGCGTATGTCACGTGCACGCAGTGCGCCAAAGCACGTCGCGACGTAAGCGAAAGCTTATCAGCAATATAGCTATGGCGCACACCTAGCGGTCCGCTCCTGCCGTGTCCGCGGTCGCGCCTGCCTGTTCGTTTTCGGACAACTCCTGTGCGGGCACAGGCGCGCAGAGATCGTTGCAATAGCCCCATGGTTATCAACGACGAGTGAGCCGCGTTTACACCATCTTCAAAGCGCGTTCTTGAGGATTTTATGCAGCAGTAACCGCGTGGCAATGCTGGGCCCCTAGACTAGCGCCGGAATGATCGGATCAGCTTCCCCACATCTGGCCCGAAAAGCCCATTCGATAACGAGAGGATAATCCCATGAAAAACCGCGTAGCAGTCTTGTGTCTGCTTGCCGCAGGCGCCATTAGCTCAGTGTCCGCGCAAGAAGGCTCGATCCCGAAAGGCGTTCCTCATCTCGACCATGTTTTCGTAATCATGATGGAAAATCACGCCTATGACCAGGTGATCGGAAATCCGAACATGCCGTTCACCAACAAATATGCGAACGAAGTGAACTCGGCTCGAAACTATTTTGCCGTGGGCCATCCCAGCCTGACCAACTACCTGGAAGTTGTCGGCGGTTCGAACTTCGGCATCCGCGATGACAATTCGCCGGACTGGCACAGCTCGGATTGCACTCCGAACATCATCGGCGTGACGGTTTCGCTGGAGAGCACCTCCACGGCAATCTGCCCAATCTACGGCATCGGAACCGATGCTGCCACCCCTGCGATCGACTACTCGAATGAGACCTCAGGACCTCCGGGCGATATCGATATTGACGGAGTGCTCGGCTACGCAGCGAATCCGAAAACAGTCGGGGAGACGATCGCGGATGAACTGGTTGCCGCCGGCATGACATGGAAGAGCTATCAGGAATCTCTGCCGCCGACCGGAGCCGACCAGGTGAACCTGGCGGATGGCTTGATCTCCAATCTGACCGACATCCCGACATTTCTTCCCGGAAGTGGCCTCACCAACAGCAGCCTCATCGGGCTGTACGCGGTGAAACACAACCCGTTCGCCTATTTCCAGAGCGTTCAGGAGGGGACTGATGCAGAGCTGAGCCTCGAGAGGATGGCTGGTTTCCAGGGAAACGGAGGCCTGTTCGCTGATTTGGCGTCCGACCACCTTCCTTCCTACTCGTTTGTTGTGCCGAATCAGTGCCACGACCAGCATGGGCGAGGCAATGCGGGCCCGGAATGCGAATATGACCCGAACGACAATGGCACGCTTGTCGGCCTGAACCCGGCTCTGATGTTCGAGGGAGATCTCGAGATCCAAACACTGGTGACTGCGATTCACCAGTCCGACGTTTGGCAGAGGGGCAGGACCGCGATCGTGATCGTGTGGGACGAAAATGACTACAGCGTTTCCCCAACAACCAACCAGGTTTTGCTGACAGTGGATACGAATTACGGTCCAAAGAGCTTAAGGAGCAAGAACTTCTACACGCACTTCTCCTTGCTCAAGTCCATCGAGGCAGGTTTCGGATTGCCTTGCCTGAACCACGCCTGCGACTCATCGACCAAGGTCATGTCGGATTTGTTTGCTGATGACCGTCGCGGTGGCGACGATTGGCAATGATCTGACTCGACTTTTTCCAACAAGAATGCCCGGGATTGCTCCCAGGCATTCTTGTTTTCCCGGTGAGGATGCTCTCTGGAGGGTCAGCCGAATCACACGCGACGGATGAGCCACACAATCAGCACAATCACAATAATTGTTCCTAACAAACCCAAACCTAACATAGCGCCTCCTAATGGGCACATGGGCATCAAGGTTGCCCATGTAGACACGATAGGCCTGAGTTCCGGTTGTCGTCTGATCAAAACCGGACAACAACACAGAAGCGCCGTAAATACACGGACCACTTGACTCGCTAGCTTGCTGACTCGCCGACTCGCGGTGTCACATGACTCTTGAAGAATGCGAGGGATTTTGAGAGGCCTTCTTTGAGCTGGATGCGCGGCTCCCAGCCCAGCAGCGTGCGCGCCTTGGTGATATCGGGGCGGCGGCGCATGGGATCGTCGACCGGTAACTCAACGAACTTGAGTTCGCTCTTCGATCCGGTGACTTCGAGAACCGCCTGCGCGCATTCGAGAATCGTGAACTCCTGCGGATTGCCGATATTCACGGGAAGATGCTCGTCGCTTTGTGACAGGCGCAGGATCCCTTCGATGAGGTCATCGACGTAACAGAAGCTGCGCGTCTGTTTGCCATCGCCGTAGATGGTGAGCGGCTGGCCGCGCAGGGCCTGCATCATGAAGTTGGAAATGACGCGTCCATCACCGGGATGGAGGCGCGGGCCGTAGGTGTTGAAGATGCGCACAAGATGGGTGTTCACGCTACGCGAGCGGTGGTAGGCCATGACCATGGCCTCGGCGAATCGCTTGGACTCGTCGTAGACCGAGCGCGGGCCGACGGGATTCACGTTGCCCCAGTAGCTCTCGGGCTGCGGATGAACCAGAGGATCGCCGTAACACTCGGAAGTGGATGCGTGAAGAAAGCCGGCACGGTGGCGCTCGGCAATGGCGAGTGTGTTGTCAACGCCCAGCGAGCCCACACGTAAGGTTTCAATTCCCAGGCGGATATATTCGGGCGGACTGGCCGGCGACGCCATGTTGAAGACATAGTCGACCGCACCCGGATCGAAGGGGATGCAGATGTCGCGGTTCTCGAAACGGAAGCGCGGTTCGCCGGCGAGGTGAGCAAGGTTGTCGAGATCGCCGGTAGCGAGGTTGTCGACGCCGAGGACAGAATGGCCATCACGTAACAAGCGGTCAGTTAGGTGAGAGCCAAGGAATCCGGCTGCGCCGGTAACGAGGACTTGCATAGGCAAAGAATCACGCTCCAGGCTGAGAAGGGTTCGATCGATAGTAGAGTTTATGAGAAAACATCCCTCGTGGTCTAAAGACCTGCCCTAGGTCTTCGCCTTTCTGGGTTTGCCGTCCTGAGCCTGGTACTTTGCCGAGCGGCCGACACTGACGTAGGTGAAGGCGTGCTTCTGCATTTCTTCCGGCTTATAAAGGTTTCGCCCGTCGATGACGATGGGAAAATGCAGAGCGCGGTTCAGGCGCGGCAGGTCGATTTTGGCAAACTCTTTCCAGTCGGTGAGAATCAGGACCGCGTCAGCATCTTTCGCGGCCTGGTAAAGATCGCCGGCATACTTCATGTTTTCGGCAGGGGGAAGCACTTCTTTGGCGCGCTCCATGGCCGCCGGATCATATGCCGTGACGGAAGCGCCGGCGCGCAGCGCCCTGCGGATAATGTCGATGGCGGGCGACTCGCGAATATCGTCGGTGTCGCCTTTGAAGGCCAGGCCGAGGGCTGCGAGCTTCTTGCCGCGCAGAGTCCACAGCGCGGAAAGCACCTTGTTGAAGAAGACCTCGCGCTGGGTTTCGTTGATTTTGCGCACTTCTTGCAGCAATTGGAAGTCGATGCCGCGCTGCTGCGCGACCCAGTGAAAGGCAGCCACATCTTTGGGAAAGCACGACCCTCCGTAACCCAGGCCGGCACGCAGGAAGCGGGGTCCGATGCGGCTATCGAGACCCATGCCCGCAGCAATGTCTTCAATATCCGCGTCGACATCTTCGGCAAGATTGGCGACCGCGTTGATGAAGGAGATTTTCAGCGCCAGAAAGGCATTGGAGGCGTGCTTGATGATCTCTGCGCTCTGTGCCGAGGTGACGAGCAGGCGCGCGGGATGCTTCTCGCTGCATTGTCCTGGAAATGCGCCTTTTTTTGCGTAGTAACTGCCACTGGTCAGAGGGTCGTAGATGCGCCGCAGCACCTCGGCCGAGCGTTCATTGCCCGCGCCGACGACGATGCGATCGGGGTGCAGAAAATCTGCAACCGCGGTGCCCTCGCGCAGAAATTCAGGGTTGGAAACGACATCGAAGTTCCTGGGATCGACTCCATGGCGGTGCAAAACCCGCCGGATCCAGTCATTGGTGTAGACGGGCACGGTGCTTTTTTCCACGATCACCTTGTAACGGGCGATGCAGCGCGCAATCTCGGAGACGACAGCCTCGACGTAGGACAAATCGGCGGCTCCGGTGTCGCCTTGCGGCGTGCCGACGGCGATAAAAACCGCCTCGCTTTTTTCCACCGCCTCAGCCAGGTTGGTGGTAAAGACAACGTCACGCCCGCGATGCCGCGCCAGCAGGTCGGAAAGGTGAGCTTCGAATATCGGCACTCCCCCCTGGCAGAGGTGCTTGACTCTGGCTTCGTCGTTGTCGACGCAAACCACCTTGTGACCCATGTCGGCAAAACAGGCTGCCGCCACAAGCCCCACGTAACCGGACCCGATCACACAGATCGAAACAGGATTTGCCATGTGCTGATGCTGTCTCCGTTGCGGCTTGTGCCGGCGTTTTCTTCCCCTGCCTGGTTGTTGCCTCAGAACGGTCGCTACCAGGGGCGCGAATTAGCGGCCTTTTGCGGGCCGGATGCCGGCGTAACTTCATTCTATCGTTGATAGCCTGATTCGATCTCCGGTGCAATGACACGTTCGTCTGATCGATGATTGCTGCGCGCGCTGGGCTAGAATAGATGAAGGCCAACAGGCATAATTCTTTTGCGCATGAGGCGCAAATCGGCAAGGAGTTTCTCACTTTTATGGCGATTCCCGCCACACAGCTTCGCCCGGGCATGATCATCAAGCATAACGACCAGATACACCAGGTCTTCAAAGTCGAGCACCGGACGCCGGGCAACCTGCGTGCGTTTATCCAAGCCAAGCTGCGCAATCTGAAGTCGGGCGCGATGTTCGAGCACCGGTTCCGCTCGGCCGACGCCATCGAGAAGGTTGTAGTTGACGAAATTCCTATGGAGTTTCTCTACGCCGACGGCGACGATTACTACTTCATGAATCCCGTGGACTACGAGCAGACGGTTCTGAAAGGCGCCACACTCGGTGACGCCGTGGAATATCTGACCCCAAATCTGCAGATCAGAGTGAGCTACCATGACGGCCAGGCCATCGGCATCGAACTGCCTACATTTGTCGAGCTGACAGTGGTGGAGACCGAGCCGGGCCTCAAGTCGGCGACGGCATCGTCGGTCACCAAGCCGGCAAAGACCGAGACTGGTTTGATCGTGCAGGTGCCGCCCTTCATCAACGAGGGTGAAAAGATTCGCGTGGATACCAGCGAAGGCGCTTATCTGAGCCGGGCGTAAGAGGAGCGATGTTAGGCGATGAATCGCAATTATCTTCAGCAGCTTGCTGAGTTGAGGCTCAAGGAAGCCAGGGCTTTGCTGGCTGCTGAACTTCCAGATGGCGCATACTACCTCGCAGGATATGCGGTCGAGTGTGCTCTGAAAGCCTGCATTGCTAAGATGACACAGCAGCATGATTTCCCCGATAAGAAACTTGCAGACAAGAGCTACACACATGACGTCGAAAGGCTACTGGACGCTGCCGGTCTCTCTGAATCGCTGAAAAACGACCTTGCTAAGAACGAGGAGTTAGAACTCGACTGGGAAACGGTTCGAGAATGGTCGGAGCAGAGTCGGTACGACTTGTTCGTCGGTGATCCGGGCGGCGGCTTGGTTACTGCGCAGTTGTTGATAGAAGGAGTGGAATCGGAAAAAGGTGGAGTGTTGCGATGGATCAGCCGATCCTGGTGAATTTCGACATCGAAAATGGAAAAGAAGTCGTCGATGCGCTCGATCGGGACGGCAAGACTCCGAACGTCGCTCTATGGGCAAAGCTTCCGGATTACGAGAATTGGAGGCTAGTGATTGCCTCCGATCGCCTCGATCAATCGTCGTCGCGGTCAGGCTACAGCGAAATCAACGCCGCTCTGAAGAAGGCCGGGATTCCGATCCACAGAAAGCCTTCGATTTTTCTTAGGTCGATGAACAAGCCGTTCATCCAGGCCTTGCGCCAAGCCTTCGCATCTGCGAAGGACACTTACGGAATGCGCCTCGGAGGCCAAACATTCGGCGATCAATATCTTGAGGATGCATTCGTCTATCGTATCCGTTGAGCCGTGCGGAAAAGGGATGTAAGCCCATTCCTCACCTGCCAGCTACGTGGCGTTCGGGCGAGAGGGGGTTATTCATGTCCAGGTCTTTGCTCGTTGTTCTCGCCTCCTGCATCTCTGCCGCTCTTTGGTGCGGTTGTTCCCTTGGAAAAGCAAGCACGGCATTCGCGCAACAAACGGGGTCCGGGGATGACGCTGAATCCGCCGCGGCGCGCTGGTTGAGCGAGAATAGCCAGCATCTTTCGCCCGCTCAGGCGGAATTGCTGCAGCGGGCTCAGACAACGCTGCTGGGCAACGTCGTCTCTCTTCCTGCCTGGAAGCCTTACCGCGGCGTGGAACCATCACTGATCAACTACAAAGGTATCTGGAACTGGGATTCCGCTTTCCACGCCATGGCCATCTCTGAATGGGACAGCGCGTTGGCCAGGGAGCAATTCGACATCCTCTTCAGCCACCAGCTCGCGAGCGGAGCGCTGCCTGACGTCGTGTGGGCGAAGGGAGGAATGGTCACCACCATCACCAAGCCGCCGGTGATGGCGTGGGCCATCGCAGTCGTCGACCATCGCTCTCCAGACACGGAGTACCTGCGCAAGATGTATCCCAAGCTCGCGCATCTCGGTGAGTTCTTTCTTCGAGAACGAGGCGGAGCGGCAGACGGACTCTTTTACTATGCCGGGGCCGACACGGGTGAGGATTCCGGATGGGATGATTCCATTCGCTGGGATGATGGCTACCGCAAATCGAAGAGCAACGAACATCGTTTGTGGGCCATCGATCTGAATTGCTACATGGTGATGCACTATCGCGCCATGGCTTATATTGCCGGCCGGCTCGGCCTCTCGCAGGATGAAGATGCGTGGAAGAAGGCCGCAGCTGAGCTTGCGTCGCGCATCAACGAGAAGCTCTGGGACGACAAGCTTGGATTCTACGTTGACCGCGATCGCGTTACCGGCAAGAACGGCCCGGCTCTTTCGCCCGCCGGCTTTATGCCGCTGTTTGTCCGCAGCGCGAGCTCCGACAGGGCGGCACGCATGGAAAAACTGGCCGCGGATCCAGAGAAATTTTTCCCGGGTATGCCGACGGCGGCCTACGATACCCCGGGCTTCCAAAGCCATGGCTACTGGCGCGGTTCCACCTGGTTGAACACCTCGTACTTCGCGCTGAAGGGCCTCGATCAGTATGGCTACACGGAGACCGCCGAGGCCATGAGATCGCAGCTGCTGGGTCATGTAGCACGCGATCGGTCCACGATATGGGAGTATTACGATTCGAAGGACGGCGCTGGCGCCGGAGCCAAGGGACTGGGGTGGTCGGCCGCATTCACCATAGCTTTCCTGCTGGATTGGAACAATGACAACCTGACCTGGCTTTTCTGAACCGGGGAGCCGCAACGGGAGTCGCCAGGGGGTTGAAGACCGCGGAGAAGGTCTCCCCGGGGGGGACGGAAAAACCATGACCTCCGTTTTTGGCGAATATCTCCTCGCTCAGTAAGCGACTCGGCGATTTGGCATGAGCGGAGCACCAATCTCGACGTGCGATCCTTAAGACCCCGTGCAGGGCGCCCCTATTCCATCCGCAACGCCTGCATAGGATCGATGGAGGCGGCGCGCCGTGCGGGAATAAGAGCCGCGATCAAACCGAAGACCGCGAGCAAAGCACAGACGGACAGGATTGTAATTGGGTCGTGCTGGCCGACCCCAAACAAGAACGACTTGAGCAGCCGCGTCGCGATCCATGTGCACGCGAGTCCCAGGCCGAGCCCCCAAACCACCAGCACCGTCGCGTTTTTCAAGATGAGCAGCAACACGTCGCGCCTCTTCGCTCCTAGCGCCATGCGTATACCCACCTCGTGCGTACGCCGATTCACTGAGAATCTCATCAACCCCGACAACCCCACCAGCGCCATGATCAACGCGATCCCGGCAAACACCGTCAGAAGTGAGGTCTGAAAACGTCGCCGCGCGGTGGCGATCGAAGCCAGGTCTCCCATCGTATGAATATCTGTCGCCGCGAGATTCGGGTCAATCGACTTCAGCGTCATCCGAATCTCATTCGCGACGGTAGCGGGCGGAAGCGTCGATCGCACGGCAATCGCATCGCCCGCATCGTAGCTCGCGTGGTACATCTGCAGTTGCGGCTCTTCTTCAAGGCTGGTATGGCGCACATCCTCGACAACCCCCACCACGGTCCACCAGCGCGCCTGCTTCGGATCGCCGGTGATGCGGCCCCCAATGGGATTACGGTTCGGGAAAAACGTTTCCGCAAATTTCTCGTTGATGATCACCGGGCGGTTGGTCGTGAGGGAGGCATCGGCATCGGTAAAGTATCGCCCGGCAACAAGAGGAATCTTCATCGCCGCAAAGTAATGCGGCGTAACCTCACGCCCCTCCGATAGCTGGGTATCCGTGTTCGCATAACCGTCGATCCAAACAAAGCCGAGGCTCTCCCCATTAGTCAGCGGCAGGTAATTCACTGATCCTGCCGCCTGCACCCCAGGCAGTGCCTCAAGTTTCGCTATCAGCTCCTTGTGGAAGGCGACACGCTGCTCCGGCTTGCTGTAGCGCTGGTCCAGGCTCACATGGAACGTCACGGCAGACCGGGTAAACCCTGTCTCAACTGACTCGACATTAATATAGCTGCGGATCAGCAGTCCCGCTCCCGCCAGCAGCACCACGACAATTGCCGTCTGCGCAACAATCAACGCGCTCTGCAACCGGCTGTGCCCGGCGGACCTTCCGCGCGTGGCGTGCGATTTCAG
>Ga0187851_10001256_pt1 | contig 24446 bp, 32 predicted proteins | sample June2016WEW_6_10_FD_132997 | JGI IMG/M metagenome (GOLD analysis project Ga0187851, IMG submission 132997) | Peatland microbial communities from SPRUCE experiment site at the Marcell Experimental Forest, Minnesota, USA - June2016WEW_6_10 | ecosystem: Environmental > Terrestrial > Soil >...
TGGAACTTCGGTTTCGTTCAATTCTTTCCCAGCTAATATGATATATTCTACAAATGCAATAACATCTGGACAAACATTAGGTATATGGCTACCAGTAAATGGTATATCAGGAATACCAGTACCGGTAGGAACAACAGCAACAGGAACCATATGGGCAGTGTATGTGATATCAGGAAGTTTGCCAGGGACTCAAATACAGCAATATACAAAAATAGCAACAATAAACATAAAAGCTTCGTAGCTATTGCTTCTGCTTTGCCAGCGCTTTCATGGTGCCTGATGCATTTATAGTGTAGAATGCCGTGTCCTTCTTGTTTAATTGTTTTATGAATGTAAGTGCGTTAAGCGTTTCTTTATACATGACAAGATTGCATTTGAGTACGAAGCCTTTTCTATCTACATATTTTATTATTTTGGGATTTGCCTTGAAATAATTTATCTCTCCTATGCTGTGAAGAAGCGCGCTATAGAAATAGAATTCGAAGTCCTTCCTTGAATTTTCATCTATTTCATTTGCAGATTCGACCAGGATGTATCTTCTTTTTTCCCTCATCATTTTATCATCAAAGATTTGTTCACTTCGCTTATGCTTCTTCTTGCGTATTCCTCATTCGCCCCAATGAGCTTTGCCAATTCCAGCATTTGCATGTAGGAGCAAAGCTCATGTTCTCTTCTTGCGAAGCTAGCAAAGGAAATGTCAAGCTTCATGGATCTTGCATAGTCAAATAATTTGCTTGTCATGTAGAGTATTTTCGATCTCTGCAAATCAGCGGAATTTGAAATGTTGCTCGTCTGTATGCAAAGTATTATCTCCTTGTCGCGCATCTGCTCTATTGCCTTTTTGTTTATGCGCAGATCAGAAAAGACAATCGCCTTGGGATTAGCGCTCAGCATCTGGAAAAAATCTGTTCCAATTCCGTTTATGAATATGCTGTCTTCTATTTCCTCTCTTCTGCTTTTTGCATTTGTTATTTTCACGTCCTTGTTTGCTATAAGTATTTGCCTGTAGCCTAATCTATTCTCAATGCTTTTGTTTATGTTGCAGGAATCGTATGCAACATCGTAATAATCCAGGATAACACCAAATTAAGCTTGACCTTCTTTTGATTCGTATTCGAATAGTTCCTTCTCAAGAACTTCCTTTGTCTTGTTTGGAGGATACATTAATTTTATGAGCTTTGTATGGCCGCGTATTCCCTTTCCTGATTCGAAAGAAGCAACAAGTCCCTGCATTTCCAATTCGGAAAGATACTTTCTGTACCATCTCTCGCTTTTGGGTTCCTTGTGAAGCCCTTCGGTAATGCTCTTGTATCTGCTGTATACCTCGCCGCTAAACAGGTAAGTGTCAACACCATCGGTGAGCTTTTTGTAGGATCCTCCACTCTGCGTGAGTATTGCAATGGAGTAAAGCACAAGCTTGTGATGTTCAGGAAGTGTTCCTATCAATTCATACACAATGTCATTATCAGCTAGTTTTGAGGCGTCTTCCGCTTCCTTCATGGTTATCTTTAATGCCTCTTTCTCCTCTGCAATTTCACCAGCCTTTGAAAGTATCTTCAGAGAAAGTCTTGCATCTCCTCCCTCCTTTGCCGATGTAGCTGCAATGAAATGAAGCACCTCATCGCCAATTACATTGCTCTTGAAGCCAGCAAGTGACCTGTCTTTTATTATGCCGAATAATTCTGTTGCGTAATATGGAGGAAATACGAGCTCGGTTTCATATAATGTTGAAAGGCTTCTCGGGTCTAGAGATTCCTTGAATGACACTCTGTTAGAGATTCCTATTATCGTGACTCCTCCAGCTTTTATGTCGCTGTTTATTCTTGTAAGCGTGTATATCAGATCGTCAAGGTCTTTTACAACGTCAACTTCATCGAGTATAACTACAAGTATCTTGTTGTCCTCTTCAATCCAGCTGGTCATCTTTTCATATAAGTCAACTGTTCCATAGCCTCTTTTTGCATATGTAGGAAGATGATCGCTTACCACTTTGTTAAGCACTCTGTATCTTGAATTGTAGATCTTGCAGTTGATGTAGCTTATCTTGGCCTTTGTGTTTGGTATTTCCTTTACTTCCTCAAGAACGTATTTCGTGCAAGAGGTCTTGCCTGTACCTGTTTTACCATAGATGAAGAGGTTTCTTCCTCGTTCGCCCTTGAGCGAAGGAGCCAATGCTTTTTCTATGCTGTTTATCTCCTTGCTTCTAGAAATTAGCTTCTTCGGTATATAATGGGGTGATAACACTTCCCTATCTGCAAAAATCTTTGAATCCGAAAGCATTTCATTTAATGATCGCACGATAAGTACCCCCGACTGACGCCTTAATACTATATTTGATATCGTTAGATTTAAATCCTTTCTTTTTTCCCTTTTATGCAATGTATATTAAAATAGCGGTGCAATTATAGGAATTATGGATATTGTTCCTATACTTGGATTGCTGGCGAGCATCATAGTTACTATCGCTTATATACCACAAGTGATGCACACTGTAAAGACAAAGCACACAAGAGGAATATCTAAGCATTGGCTAATTATCCTGGATTCAGGGCTTATTCTGTATACGGTATACGGAATCCTGGTATCTTCAATTCCAATAATAATATCAAGCGGATTCGGAGCTATAATGATATCAATATTATTGGCTTATAAAATAAAATATAAATAAGTATAAATATTTCCAAATTCATAAATTAAATGGTGTAAAGATGGTCGATGCCACAATAAATAATAATTCTGTGAGTAGATCAAGAACTGTACAAGAATTAATCAACAATGTGGCAAAATTGGAGAAGATAGAACACAAAAATAGAACATACAATTCTTCAAAGGTTATCGCCAGTATATTATTCTATTCAAAACATAACAGGAAAAACAGAGAATTTTCGTATGAAGTAAGAGAACATATGGGTGACACCAACAAATTTGAAGCAACTAAAATAGAAAATATAAAAGGCATCACTATTCCACCCAACTTAAATGAACAAGTATTAATAGAACTACTTCAACTTGAAGAATCATATACTAAAAGAGTGGGTTCTAAATTTACTGACTCTGCAAAACAATTAGAATCTATAGATTATGTAACCGAAGCTTGCGGAATACGTGATGCTTTACTCCAAATTTTTAAATAAGGCTATTAAACCTAAAAATAGCGGAAACTATATATACTTAAATTACCATAAATAATTAAGTGATTTCATGATACCTATAATGCTTAAAAGTGCTTTTCCTTGTAAAAAGTTTCTAAGAATAGGGGAAGAAATTGTGGTAGGTGGAACTGTATTATATGTAGGAACAGAATACGTCAGGTCACACCCAATATTTGATCCAAAGAAAATAAGAAGAAACTAATTATAATCCATTAAGCATGTTTCTGTCCCTTAGTTTTCCTATGTCCATTACGCTGTAGCGCCATACTATGTCTCCTCTTTCATCGGTTTGGACTACCCATGGCCTTACTATTACTACATCTCCTTCCTTTATCCAGAACTTTCTTCTAAGTCTTCCTGGAATTGAGCATAATCTTTCCTTTTCATCAACGCATTTTACAAAGAACTTTGTGGCTCCTGCTATTTTCACTACCTTTCCTAGTATTTCGCCTTCGTTCTGTCGTGGAAGCTTCAATGCACTCTCGACTGGCGAGCCCCTTCTTACGTCATAACCTGGTTTTCTCATTGCTATTCAATACACCTAATAATTCTTTACCCAATACCTTGCACCGCAAGCTTCGCATATCAAGTACATTCCCTTCTCTGCGTTTTCCAGATGGGTGTCTGGCTTTTTGCATTCCTTACATATAACATACATCTCAAAGTATTTCTTAACCCTTCTATCTATCTCTTCAGGAGGGAATTTTCCGTTTATGATGAGCCTTTGTTCCTCAATGTTAACAGGAACAGAGAATTCCTTGCCCAAATATCTTGCTATCTCTGTCGGGCTTCTTCTTGCTACATCTGCAATGTTAAGTATGTTTCTTATTATTGTTTTCGTTCCTTCGTTGAGGACATTTGCATTTGGTATTACGAAGTCTCCCTTATCTGCAGATAGGTTTGGCAGCTTCGAAAATGCTCTATCTAATAATTTTTGATATTCTTCTTCACTCAATATTTTCACCATATAATATATGACGATTCTAATATATAAACAATTAGGGTTAGAAAAATTCTCTTTTTCAGTGAGATTTTGAGTAACCCTGAGTTACGAATACGTCACTAGATACTCCAACTTCAACACCTCCAAAGAATATATTATTTTTGGACGAGACAAAGTATTTTGGTTTTGTTTCAAGATATGTTCTGTCAAAATCAAATCTAGTTGCAAAAGCTGGCTCATGCTTTGCATTATAAGATTGATATTCGTATGCGTATATACTTTTACTAAGTGTGATACTAGTTGCATTAATTTTAGGATAAACTAATTTGACAATTTGTGGTGAGATCTCTCTTAAGTCAAAATGATCATTTACCCACATTTCTCGGAATATGCTTGTGGAATAACCATTTTTATCAGTTGTTGTCGAACCCACAAACATGCTTCCCCTAGCTTTTAAATGTTCTTTTGCAAAAGCTCCAGTATTCAAATCAACAGCCTTGATATCCAGCATGCCATTATTTATTTCCATTTCTAAATTAAAGTGATCTCCAATATTAGTTTTTCCATTAAAATTAAATGACGCAGCACCACCATGGCTCGGTTCTATGCTGTTATGTTTATTATCCCAAACTTCATAGGCTAAATAAGTCTTATTATCATAAGTTGTATCTACAGAGGCCTGATACCAATAACCCTGCTCTGTCAAGCCATTTAGTACTATTTTGTTAACATCAAATTTTCCAGTCTGTCCTACAGTCTGGAAATTTGCCTCAATTTTATTAGTGTTTTTATCTATATATTCGATAAGTATTAAATTTTCAGTTGCAGTAAATCCAAATTCTCCTGCAAAAAGTGATTTATAAACTGCCAATGAACCTATCACTAAACTTGCCGAGAATACGAATTTAGAAAAAATCCGAGTAACACGCAATGTCGCAGCCTCCCTTTTTTGAAGTTCTTCTGCACGATATTTTAAACTGGGTTTGTCTTCTATCTGCTCTTCAGCTCTTTGCCTGACTGTTTTTTTAGCTATCGCTTTTCCCATTGGCTCACAAGATTAACCTATACAAGTTCCTTTTCTTTAATCAGATATAAAATACTGCTAGTCTACGACTAACCTACATGATAAATAATAGGTGCAAAAGCTGAAGAATCAGTCAAGATCCTTCATTATCCTGTCGTATTCCTTCTTGGAGATGTCTCCTTTTGCATACCTGTTCCTTGCTGTTATCCTTGAATTGTCGATCCACTCAAAGCCGTGCCTTGACCAGTGCAATCCTCTGCAGGAACAAAAGAAGCTGAAGACCCAGCCTATGAATACGATAAGGAAGATTATTCCCATGAATGATAGTATGTAATCGCTGAAGTATATGCTTGATCTTGCAAACACTAATGATGCTATGAATGAAGCGACTATCAGTATGAACATTGCACCCAAGACAATTCTCAATGTGTTGGAGCTGTGCCACTTGCAGCATCCGCAGGGGCAGCTGTCAGCGTTTTTAGAATCATGAAGGCTCTTTTTTCTAGGCATTGGTATCAACCTCTATAATAGATAAAAGCAAACAAGCCTTTTAATTCTATCTATAGGCATAGCATTTTATTTGTTTAAATTGCAATACATTTGGCAGTAAGGCGGGAAGCTAAGGGTTTCCCTTTTCGCAAATCCCTTTATGGCGAGCCAATGTTAGCCGAGTGTTATCGGAACAATGCAAGCCTGCATTTTAAGACTATGAAATCTTGCCTTAGGTGATAGTCTGGTATGTGAACCAGGCCAGGCCGGAAGGAGCAACCTTAAACATATTTTGGCTATGCTCTTAAGATACAGGATCGAGTTGCGGTGCAGCAAACTTGCATTGAGCTGATGATGCAAGGCTAACTTCTGCCACTGATATATTCAATAATGTTTATATATTTCTAAATTCATAAATTAACTGATAACATGGCAACTGCAACAGTCCCGAAGAAAAGAGACTATTATAAGGTATTAGGAGTTAGTAGAACTGCAACTGATTTGGACCTCAAACATGCTTATCGCAAACTTGCACTGCAATATCATCCTGACCGCAATCCTAACAACCCGAAAGCCGAGGAATGCTTTAAAGAGGCATCAGAAGCATATGCAGTTCTGGCAGATTCCGAAAAGAGAGCACGATACAATAAATTTGGATTTGCTGGAGTTGGTGAAGTAAAAATACCAGAAACCACATTTGCAGATATTTTTGAAATCGTAAAAAAGGCTCATGCACCTAAGAAAACTAACCAAAAAGTAAATGACCATGATTTTAATGCGCGCGTTCTTGAAAAACAAGGCAAATATGAAGAGGCAGAATCTGAATATATTAAGGCATTGAAAGTAACTGGCCGAGAGGAATATGGTGAGCGTACAAACATAGCAAGACACGTTTTTCAAATGTGGGAAGAAGCAATCCGTTCTGATTTAAGGAAAGAAAACAAGGAAGCCGCAAAAAAACACGCGGAGCATGCAATTAAAACATTACAAAGTTTCAAAAGTGCCAATTTCGGCTCACATACAGAAAATTTCCTTCCAAGTTTGATGCAATCTATTAGTTCTTTACTGGAATAAATTGCAGTTGAAAACCAGCACCTTTTGATTCAGCAACATAAGGTGCAAATCTTTATATATTACCAGAATTATAAAATAACTGTGATGATATGAAAAGCAAAGCAGCTGCAATTATTGCGTTTTCCATAGCTCTATCTATTTCCTCATTAAGTTCTGATATCCAATTAAGAAAAGAAGCGCCAAACAATCAATATAAACCGCAGAGTTTAGTGGCAAACGGTTTTACTAAAACTAAATCTGCAAGTAAAGTGAGAAAACAATCACATCAATGCGATCAGAAAGGAGGATATCCTGTTGTTTTAAGGTCAAATAAAAATTACCTAAGACTCTGCTCCATCCAAAAGTAATGATACACTATTCCTAGTCCACAGCTGTAAATCAAGCTCTACAATAAAGAGTTATTTTAAATATATGATATAAGTTAAAAGACTTGTTAAACAATAATACACTCATTGCCGAAGTCGCCTAACCCGGCAGGGCGCCGGATTGCTAATCCGTGTCCGAAAGGACTTGGGGGTTCAAATCCCCCCTTCGGCGAATTAATAAAAGAAAAACTAATAAATATGATTCATATAAAGTATTGTGGAGAAGCAAGCTAAATCAAAACCTAAGCAAAAAGTAAAAGTGTTCTTAGGTCGTAAAATCTTTTTGGAAGAAGAACCCTACAAGAGTAAAAGGCATAAAATAACGTCACGTGTACAATATCAGAGACTAAAGGCAGAATACGAAACTGGAACGAAAATAAAAGAGTTAATAAATGAAATTGATTTTAAAACGCTTAAAAAACTATTTTCAGAAGAATATGAAAGAGCAGGCTTAGATCCACAAGGAATGAATTTTGTTGGGCCGAGACACATTTATAGCAATGCTGGGTGGAGTAATGCTGGATCTTATTATCCTGGACCAAATGTTATAGGGGTAGATGTTGGACACACAGAAAGCTACTATACAAATGATCAATTTGACAAAAAAATATTATTGCTTCATATACTATTTCATGAGGAAGCTCATGCTGTAGAAAAAGTAGAATGTCATATAGGAGAGAAAGAAGACAAAGATTACAATAACATGGGTTATGAGAAACAAAAACTAGAAAAAAATCCTAAAGGTCATAGCTCAAATATTGTAAAAAGATATTTTGAACTTTTTTCAGAAGGCGTTACGGATAAATTGGCCATGGAAATAACCGAAAAATATATTGATATAAAAAATTTAGCAAAAGAAGATGAAGTTATCAAATTTAAAAGGGATTTAAGGACGAAAGGCCCATATTGGTTTAATCAACACATTGTAGATGTATTCATAAGTAAACTTTCTCGTTCAAGTGGAATCTCTCCCAAAGTGGTTTGGGAAGCAATAAAGACAGGAGCTTTAAGGGGCGATAATCTCTATAGTGGTGAATTAAGGGAATTTCTTGATTCAGAGGTTGGTGCAGAATTTATGGATTCTTTGGAAAATAACCGATTTATAACTAAAAAGGTTACTCATGAAAGATCAAAATCAGAACAGTTATTAAGAAATGCAAAATACATTGTATTAAGATTAGTAAGGAATTTGAATGTCGGTAAATTCGATGAAGTAAGACCCTAGCTAAGATTAATATATTTCCAAGCTCATGTTATTATTGGTAGATACTATTCCAACCCAAACAGTTGAAGCACCTTCAAATAAAAAAGGCAGGGTTTCAAATCTAATGACCAGGGCATGGCAAAGAATGAGAGAAAACGATTCTCAAGCCAACCAACTAGATTCCTCCTACAATTTGAGTTCCTCTACACAAAGACAATTTTCAAAAATGTTAAAAAATTATGACACTGCTGCTACCAGGAAAGGAATATCTGATTCTATCAACTCAATGATAGACGATGCACGTAAATACTGCACCGATGAAAGTAGAATAGCATCTATTACTGAAGAAGCTGCCAAAAATCTTATAAATGAATTCAGTTCAAGAGCAGCAGAAAAATTCTTCAATAAAACTGCCGAAAAACTAAGAAAATACGTGCGAGAAGATAGTCGTGAAATAATATCAAGAAATGTTACCGAAATAGCATATGATCCTGCCTTCAAATATGACAGGATTTATTATAATTTAAAAAACTACAAAGAATCCAAACCTAATAAAATGGCTACTGATATGTACGAGAGATGTGGATTAGAACCGCAATTTACAAGGGCGGATTATGCGGCAAGTACCATTATCTGCATTTATGAAAATAACAAAGAATATGAAACGTTCTTCAGAGATAAACTGGGTGTGAGATTTCCCGGAAAACCTTCATTTTTCCTGTATAACTTTGCAAGGCGCAACATCCGAGATTTGAGCGTAAGTGGGGAGTTCGATTCCCAAAGCAGGGACATTTTAATTAATCCCTATATTTATTCTGCAGGTAGCCACGGTGTGTCACGTATTGCAATACATGAACTTGTTCATTTTGTACAGTGCGGAGATAAGAGTGAAGAAGAATTTGAAAGCTATTCCAGACACCCCAATTCAAGCGTGCCAAATGATCCTAAATTAGAAGAAATGCTAACCCATGTGGTCTATGAAGCAGGCACGCAATTAGGGGTATTTTTTTATGATATTGGATCATCCATATCTAAGAATAAATTTACTGATTCATACCACATTCTAAAAGCAATGATAGAAGATTCAGACAACATACTTGATCCCTATAGAGATGATCTATCTATCCAAAGCGCCAAGGCATTGGTGGAAGCCATGTACAATGTGCTAAAAAATCCGAAGGATGGCAATCCTCACAAAGCGCTTTACGATCTGATAAAAAAAGACTATCCAAAAAGCTCACAAGTAAACTATGGGATGAGTCTTGCATTGGCTTCTCTGGTATATACATGCAATGCATATGAAATGAGGGCAACCATCAGTGACCTAATGCAACTTGATGAACCATGCAGGGTCGTTGAGAAACTTTCACGCATAATCCAAAATGACGTAACTGGTGATATACTATACGGCATAAAGCATTTGGATATGCGCAGGAACATAATACCGTAATAAAACGATTAGTTATACAAATAGCACCATTGAATATTACTTGTAAGTGTTGATGGTTTTGGGCATGGGAATTTTATCCATAATATTGTTTATAGTAGTATTGATAATAATTGTAATAATATTTCTGCCTAAAATCATGCAAATATTCCAAATATCAAAAAGCATACTCTCCAATGGGAGCGAACCAAACCTTAATTTTTCAACCAATACGAATTCATTGGCAAACCAGACGATCTCAGAGGGACCGCTTGTCAATTATACGCTAAGCCTTATAAACAAGGACAGGAACGAGAATGGGTTTAGCAATGTCAGCTTATCAAGTGAACCTTCTGCACAGCAGCACGCGGACAGCATGCTGGAATACAATTACTTCTCGCACTGGGACATATACGGAATGAAGCCATACATGCGCTATACTCTATTGAATGGAAAAGGTGCAGTTGAGGAGAACGTGGCGTATACGAAATCGGGTGTCAGGGCATGCTTAGGAAGCATATGCTCTACCTATGGCAATCTCAACGTAACTGCAGCAATAGCACAGATGGAGTACAACATGGTTTACAACGATTCATTGTGCTGCAACAACGGCCATAGGTTCAATATACTGGATCCTTACCATAATCAAGTCTCGATAGGAATCGCATACAACAGCACGACAGTGTATCTTGTAGAAGATTTCGTAAATAATTACATCTATTGGCTCAACAATACTCCCAGCTTCAATGGTAATGAAGTTCAATTGAAAGGCAGCATAGCGAACAATTATGTGCTTTCCAGCATTGAAGTTACCTATGATCCGATTGTTTCCAATATGAGCATTGAGCAGCTTGACCAGACTCATTCCTATTCCTACGGCAATGCCATAGCTGGGATTTCAAGCAGTCCGCTCAATTACTATCCAAACCTCACTACCATAGATGCAGATAATTATTACACAAGCGGAAGCGATTTCCTTGTGGGTTTCAATATGGAAAAGCTAATACAGCAATACGGCTCTGGGGAATACACCATAGCGATATGGCTTGACAATTCTTCAGCGAACAGCAGTTTTATCGGCTCTACATACACCATTTTCATAAACAGCAACGGCAATGCATATGTTCCTTCAAACATATGATCATTGGAGCATGTCTCCAAAAGAGCGCACAAAATACTTCATTGAATGCTTGAAAGCAATCCTACCATCCTTTGTAAGCGAGTAAACAATCGTCTTGCCTGTTTTCTTTCCTTCTATCAAGTTTCTTTCGCTCAAATCCTTTAGTGCAGGGTAGATAGTGCCAGCTTTTGGCTTGTCTCCTCTCCTCTTCTCCAATTCCTGTGCTAATTCCTCTCCATGCATCGGTTTTTTCGACAGCAAAAACAGTATCTGAAACGATAATAATCCTCTCATGTCACAGGCATAGGTTTCATGCATAGGCTCACTTATGATAAATATAGGACATCATATATATTTAAATATTTATCTCTTCACTATATACTAGGATATATCGGACATCCGATACATAGGTGAAATAAATGTGTGAATATGGACCTGGAATGAGAAGCTTCCTAACAAGGGAAGAACGAATAGAATTACTTAAGGAATACAAGGAGTCTCTGGAAAAAGAGGCCAAGGGAGTCAGCGAGAGAATAAAGGAATTAGAGAAGGAGAAGTAACTCCTTCTTTCTGTTTTTATTTATATTGCAATAATCTGCAGCAGCATTAGCTAAACTATAAATAAGGTTAGACCCAATTATAGTGAGTGGTTCATTGGCCTTGCGCGTTATAGAATATAGGCAGCTTATACAGATAATTGCCATGTTCCTGATAGTTCAGTTTGCAGGGCTTCTTCTTGCTACCCAAATATTTACCGGAACGACTTTCATGCAGGTTCAGGGCGCACAGGAGATATCATCCACTTTCAATGTGCTGTTCTATCTTGCCTACATAGTAATATTCTCAGTAATTATAATACTCATAATGAAGATATACAAGGGCGACAAGCTGTTCCTGATCCTTGAGGGAGCTGTTGTCTTTGTTGCTTCGTTCATAGTGTTTCTTGTATCTTTTTCTGCATTGGAAGGCGCAGCATTCTCAAGTCTTTTCGGCAACACCAGCATTGTGGTATTTGCCATTGCGGTAATATGCGCAATTGTGCTTGTAATACTGAAATACAAAAACCCAAGATTAAGGAACGTAACGGCAATAATCGCAAGCGTTGGGGTTGGACTGGTCCTTGGCGTGAGCTTCAGCTTCCTTGCAGCGTTTGTATTCATGATAATACTTGCCGTTTACGATTTCATTGCAGTTTTCATAACCAAGCACATGATTGCGCTTGGAAACATGGCCGTTGAAAAGAACCTCTCATTTCTAATAATGGTAAATGAAGTAGAAGCAATTCCTGTAAACTCTCTTAATAAAAAAGAAAAGAAGGAGTATGATCAATCTAAGAGTGAATTGAAAAAGCAGGGAGGCATAGTAACAAAGATAGTTAACAGCGACATGGTACCAGTTGCAGCAAGAACGGCATTGGGTACGGGAGACCTTGCGATGCCACTCATGCTTGCAATTGCAGCATACAAAGTGCACCTGAATTTTGTGCTGAGCTTTGTCATAATAATAGGCGCATTGTTCGGACTGATACTTACAATGGGCATATTGAGAAAATACAAAAGGGCATTGCCTGCAATACCTCCGATACTATTTGGAATTGCTGTTGCACTGCTGGTATATTTCGCAGTTACTATACTGTAAATACCGAAACTAGTATAGAAGCTTTAAAATACTGCAATAAATAAATAATATGGGTGTAATGGTGGCAAAAGATAGCTGGGATATTGGTGCGACTATAGCGCTTATTGGCAGTTTCATAGTTATTTTGTATTCCATTTATTACATGCAGAGCCTTTCCTATGCGTTCGGCGTGTATTCAGGAATATCCCGTACGATCAGCTCCTATAACATAACCGCAAGCTCCACTGTTTTGGCTGCATTATCCCAATCGACAACAATAACTCTTGCGCTGCATTTGACCTATGTGATGATCGCGTTCGCTCTTGTGATGGCCGCTGTTTCCATGCTGTGGTTCTTCTCAAAGAGCTATGCGCGATACACTCCAGAAGTGCTCATAATATGCTCGATAATATATGCAATAATTGCCGCAATTCTTGAATACAACTTCAATTTCTCCAATTCGGTAAATTCATACGGCTCTTTTATTGGGGCCATTCTGATATTCACATCAGGCGTGTATTTCATAGTCAATGCGAACGCGAACAAGGTAACTGCGAAGAGATCAGTATCTCAAATATCGATAAATCCGGATACTCCCTATTCGAACATAAAGATAATATCAAATAAGCTGATGTCAAAGCTAAATGGCGATATAAAAATACTTGATATGCATTTCGATGCGGTTGCGCTCGACAATCTCATGCAATTGCTGGACAAGAACATGGGAAATTATACCCAAATAGAGGTTCTTGCGAAAAAGGACAGGCTCGGGGACAAGTTCACCAAACTGTACAAGGATTTCAAGGCCGAACTAAACAACAAGAACATACAGTTCGAATTGAGAGTGCTTAGCGAGAAAGACGCGTTGAAGCAGCATGAGCGCGTCATAATGGACAACAGCACCGCCTACAAGATACCACCTCTTAACATAATAAACAAGAAGAACGAGCACATAGTCGCCATAAAATACGATGAAGCCTCGAGGAAATTCAATGACCTGTGGGCTGAAGCACAAAAGTACGAGAACATGCTGTCAGAATCTAACAATTTACAATAGGCTTTTATAGTTATTATTAGAAAATATAATGTTGATCAAATGAGTGGGAAATATGCTTTAGGATTGTTAATGGTGCTCTTTGCATTTGCACTTTCATATTCAAGCGCAGCGCTGGTGGGAATTGCTTCCATAAGGGCGCCTGCAGTTGTTCTGTCAAATAATACTGGCAGCTTGACAAACTTCACGCTTACAATAACAAATGGAACAGGCAATGTAATGGTAACTGGTCCTCAAATTGTTGGGGCATCAACTTTGCAGTCTGCACAAACGGCAGCAAAATACGCATCCAATTACACCAATAACAATTTCTCAAAATATAACTTCAATTACAGCATAACCAATGCAGGGTCCAATGTATCAGGGCCCAGCGCAGGAGCAGCAATGACAATACTTGCCATATCTGCATTTTCGCACAGGCAATTAAGAAATGATTTCACAATGACAGGAACCATTTCGCCAAACGGTGCCATAGGACCCATAGGCGGAGTGTACGACAAGGTAAATGCTTCCCACAATGCTGGGATGAAGCTTGTGCTGGTGCCTGCTGTGCCTGGCTCAAGCCAGGAAGACGAGTTGTATTATCTTGTGCAAACCAATTTCCAAATACCTCTGGTGCAAGTGGCAAACGTATCCCAAGCTGCTTACTTTGCATTCAATCCCCAAATCAACGGCACGGCAAACGAGACCGGCTACAGCTTCTACAACAACTATGATGTTGCCTCTCTTCCGGAATCAAGCATAAACTGCACAGGATCGTGCAATTACACACTATTCTCAAAGCTGCTCAATGCTACCTACAACCTGGACCGCGGCGAAATAAACAATTTGAGCAGTGATCCAAGGTTTCTTAATGTGACAATTCAGCTCAACGATGCACTTAACCAGAGCATTGCAATCGGAAGCAAGAATTACTTATACACTTCAGCTGATCTTGCGTTCCTGAATTACGTAAGCGCATACTTCTTCAATGGATATTCGACAAACAGGCCTGATGCGTTGGACAAGCTGGACAACATACAGAGCTTCTGCAATTCATTAAGTCCTCCGCTGCTTACCACTACGAATTATGATTACGTCATAAGCGCGGAGTTAAGGCAGGGATGGGGCAACTACACAATAAACCAGACCATAGGCGCATACAACCTCTCGCAGGTGGATTCCGACCAAATACTCGGAAGCCTTTATCTTGGAGCGCAAGCAAACGGATGGTGCACAGCTGCCAATCTTGTATACAACGAAGCTGCAAGCAGCGGAAATAATTATGTAATATCTTCCAGCGCTCTCAAATCTGTTGCACTGGAAAGGATAAGCAGCGCACTGACCTATGGACCATCGCTATACCTTGCAACTGCGCAAGCTGCATTCAGGCAGAACAACTATCCTGTTGCCATACTTGATTCCGATTATGCAATAGCTTTCGGGACTGCAGCTGCATCTTCCAATCTTTCGGTGCAAGTACTGGATAACAAATCATTGGCAATAATAAACAATTCGACCTATGGGGTATGGGCGACAGAGTTCAGCAAGGAGGCATTCTTCTATGTGACAGAATCAAGACTTACGGGCAATGCTACACTCGCAAAAACCTATGCGGAATCTGGCTATTCTGTGGCTCTTCTCGCGCAGCACATAAGCAACGACACGGCAATAATATCCCAGAACCTTGTGCCGGAATCGCAGCAGCAGGTCCAGCAATCGCAGAATGTAGCATCGAATCAGAAAGCGCTTAATTATCTTGCCTACAGTCAGCTTATTATATTAGTTCTAATAGTAATTATATTTGCCCTGCTTATACTAATAGTAATATTGCTGATCATAATCATGGGCAACATCTCAAATCACAATACGAGTCACAATAAACAAAGAAGGCAAAAAAGAAAGTGATACAATGAAAATACTACCTGGAAAAAAGTGCAGCTCCTGCGGGCATCTCACTCACGAATACACTGAATTCAAGTGCCCAAACTGCGGCAAAGGAAACGTAATAAGGGACAAGCATTGCAGGGAAATATCCAATATTTACAAATGCGATGTTTGCGGATTCGAGGGGCCATAATGTCAAGCGTAGCCGTTTTGTTCAAAGTGTACCCGAAGGAAGGGATGCTTGATGCAACCGCAAAGAACATAAAAGAGCAAATGAGCCCAACAGGAATGCAAGTGGAAGACCTTGCGTTCGGCATAAAAGTGATAAAAGTGATATTCAAGTTTGACGACGCACAAACAAGCTCATCAAAGATTGAGGAGAAACTGAGAAATGTCGAAGGCGTAGGGGAGCTTGAAGTGGAAGAGGAAGGGCTTATCTGATCAACTTTGCAATAGAAATCAATGCCAAATCATGTAAGTTCAGGAAATCCACAGCAAAGGTAATGGGTTGAGAAATACGGAAAATAAACCAAGAATTAGCAAATGGATTGGCAGAGGGTATTTGCTAATAACCATTGCACTTGTTCTTATTTACGGCGCAATAATACTATCAGTACAGGCGAGTCCGTTACTTGCCATCCAAATCAGCATCGTCATGATAATTGTTATAATATTATTGCTCGCGATCGTATACAGCCTTTATAAAACTAAATACACAATAAAAAACGGAAGACTCTATTCCTGGTCACCATTCGCGATTGTTAACATAGGCATAAAAGAGATAGCAAAAGTCGAGAATACGAGAATACCATTCTATTTCAAGGGATTTGGCGCAAGCGTTTATTCAGGCAGATTCTACATACCTGCTGTGGGCTGGACAAGAGTTATAATAACAAACCTTACGGATGGATTATTAATAAAAACAAAGCAGGGCAAGAATTATCTTATCACTCCATCAAATCCCAAAGTCTTTGCAAAGGCATTGAAATAAAGATTCACAGCTCAGTTGTAATTCGGTAACGATTTAATAGGAAATGTTCAAGTATTTTCCATTGATAATTTTAACGTGTGTTTCTAATGATAACTTCCATAGAACTGACCAACTGGAAAACCCACAAGCATACGGTAATGAATTTCCAGAAAGGTGTCAATGTTCTAATAGGTGTAATGGGCGCCGGAAAAAGCTCTGTGATAGACGGCATATCCTTCGGTCTTTTCGGCACATTCCCGTCGCTTAATCACAAAAGAACGACAACCGAGAATTTAATCTCCAATAGGCCAAGCGTGGAAGACAGTGCAGAAGTAAAAATAAAATTCACCCTAGGCAATGATGAATACTCAGTAACAAGGAAGATAACAAGAAAGGAAAGCACATCATCAAAGCTTGAAAAGAACAATTCCTATATTCAAACGCAAACCGCAAGAGTTAATGAGGAAATAGAAGCATTGATAAAAGTGAACTATGACATATTCTCAAGGGCCATATATGCCGAGCAGAACAGATTGGACTATTTTCTTGAATTGACCAAAAGCGACAGAAAAAGGCAGATAGATGAGATGCTGGGCCTTGACAGCTTTGCCGTTGCCGAATCCAACACAACTTCGCTTATAAACAGCATACGCTCATTGATAAGCGACGAGGAGCAGATGCTTGCGCAGATAGACAGCAGCGAATTGAAGGTTCAACTGGAAAAGATGGCCAGGGAAAAGGCAGAATTAGAAATCGAGCAGAAGAAGATATCTGAAGATTCAAGGGAAAAGGAAAAAAGTTTGAAGCAGCTTGAAAAGAATATGTCTGATCTCAAATCGAAATACGACAGGAGCAAAAAACTAACCAATGAAATAGCAGAACTATCCAGTAAAATAAATACTCTTAATAGTGAACTCAAAAAGATAGAATCGTTGGGAATAGACCAATCGTCCATTGAGTCTGAATACGCATCCAAGTCGAAAAGATTAGAATTGTATCAAACAGAATTGAAAAGCCTAAGGAAAGAAGAATCATCTCTTCAAAAAATAATTGCTGAATCAGAGGCATTGGTAAAGCTAGGCAACGACAAGATAAAAGAGCGGGACAAGCTAACGGAATTGATGAAAGGAAAGAACATCCAGGAAAGCGAAATTCAAATAAAAAACAAGGAGAAAGAATTGCAGGATGCAATGAAAGAGCTTTCTGTCCTAAAGGCAAGAAAAGAGGAAATAAACGAATGGGTAAAGGAGCTCTCAAAGCACATAAGCAAATGCCCCCTGTGCGAGCGGGAACTTGACGAAAAAGCAAAGACTATGCTTCTGGAAAGCAAGCAGAGCACAATAAAGGAAACAGAACTATCCATCGTAAAGATAGGGGAAAATTTATCCAAACTAGAAAAAGATATGAATGAATTGAAGAAAGAGCAGGATAACCTGAAGCTTGTATCAAGCAAGCTGCTTGATTATAAAGGACTTGAGGAAGCGCTGGCCAAGAATTTGAAGGAAGCAAATTCTGGCAAGGAAAAGCACAAAACCATAAATGATCAAATAGAAAAATCAAGCAAAGAATCAGAAGCACTGAACAAGGCCATAAACGATCTTAGCGTGAAGATAGACTCTGCAAAAAGAAAAATAAAGTACGATTCCGACATAAAGGAATCATCCATTCTTCTTGAAACAAGAAGCAAAGAATTGAAGGAACTTGATGTAAATGAGAAAACGCTCTATTCACTGCAGGAACTGATAACAAAGGAAAGCACAATTCTCACTGACTTGAATTCAAAGATAAAGAGCAACGAGCGCTACCTAAATAATCTGAATTCGCAGATAGAGGACAAGGCCAAGGCAATAGGCAATGTAAATCTAATTCAGGAGCGCATAGAAAATAGAAGAGTCCAGATAAGCAACATGAACAAGTTCAGGAATGCTCTGCTCGAGACTGAAACGCAGCTTAGGAACAATCTTGTAACTTCAATAAATGCACTCATGCAGAACATATGGTCTGAATTATATCCCTATGCGGATTATTCGGGCATAAGGCTCAATGCAAAGAAAGATGACTATTCGCTTGAGGCAAGCACGGGAATTGACGAGAAAGAGAACCGAATATGGGTTGAGATAGAAGGAATTGCAAGCGGAGGCGAGAAGAGTGTTGCCTGCCTTACCATGAGAATCGCATTGGCCATGGTAATAGTGCCGAACCTGAGATGGCTTATACTTGACGAGCCTACCCACAACATAGACGAGAACGGGATTTCAAAACTTATAGAAGTGCTCAGCAATTCATTGCCAAAGGTTGTCGAGCAGATATTTATAATTACCCACGACAACGCACTGAAGAACATAAGCTCAGCACGAGTGTATCAATTGGGAAGAAACAAGGACAAGAATGAGTATACTTCAGTTGTTGAGGTATGAAACTAAATTCATATTTTATAAATAGATAAACCTGTCACTTCTTTTATAAGTTCGAAATGTTTAATATTTTTTGTAAGTATAGTCGAGCCTAACGCCAAAGCCTGTGAAGCTATCAAAACATCAAAATCATCTACCTTTTTGCCCTTAATGGAAAGCATGGCAGTTATTTCAGAAGCTTTCAGAGAATCTTTATACGTAAACGGTAATGTCACTACAGTTTCAAAGAATTTTTGCACCTTTTCTAAAACAGAATTTACGCCTTTCTTTTCATTATACATTTCCCCCAATAGAACTTCATAGGCGCATACAGAACTGGTATAAACCTCGTCAGCTTTAGCGATTATATCTACTATCTCTTTGTCATTTTTGAATAGCTCTATTATAGCCGAGGAGTCAAGGAACAAATTCATATTCTCGCCTTTGCTCTTTTTCTTATTTTATTAACTGTTTTCTGTAACGCCTCTGCTTCTTCGTCATTTATTATACCTGCGAAATCCATAATATTTTTTATATTTGTTTGCTTCAGGCGATCTACTAACTCTGATAATAACTCTGTAAAACTTTTTTCGCCTTTTATCGAAGAAAGTTTCCTATATGTCTCATCACTTATCATTATGGTTTTCATAATCTCACATATATCTATATATAGACTATATACATATTAATATCTTTCTCTAAATTAAATTTTAATTAGACCGACAAGAATGAATATACCTCAGTTGTTGAGGTATAATCCTAAAAATAAAAAAAGAAGAAGCGGTTTACTTGAACCACTTCTTGACGTTTGGTCTTGTGAGATAATAAATTATTATCGCAGATATTATAATTCCTATAATGCCTGCGCCTATTTGTCCTGTAAATAAGCTCGCAACTTCGGATATAAGACCTAGAACAAGGAAGATGATTGCTACCCACCAGCTCCATTCATTCCCCTTGAGGAAACCGTAGGATATTACAAACATAATCAGCGCGGCAACTATCAGAACGCCACCAAGGACTCCTCCAAATGTACCAATCACTGAACCAACCTGTGTACCTAGATAAGAGCGTGCGCTCAACAATACTCCTCCGCCACCAAGCAATAACAGCGCAAACAGTATGTACAATACTGCAAGGACCGTTACTCCCGTTGGTCTCTTCTTTTGATTTGAATTTGTGCTTTTTGGCATAAAATCATCAAATATGATTCAAAGCGAACGTTTATTAATTTATGCCCAGCCCAAGTCATCAAGATTTTCCTTTTTGCTATCAATGGAAGTTCCTCCAAGTATCTGCGGGCTCTTTATGCCTGTGAATATGGCAACGGTTTCTACCCTTCCGTTGTATTCAGGCTCTATTCTTGCGCCCCAGATTACGTTTGCATTAGGAGCAGCTTTTTCTGTTAGTTTCATTGCGATTTCGTTGGCCTCTCCCAATGTTAAATCCTCTCCTCCCACAATGTAGAGCACTATGCCTGTAGTTCCTTCATAGTCAACATCAAGGAGCTTGTTCTTCAATGTGCTGCTTACGGCATCGTCCACCTTTGACGGACCTCTGCCCTCGCCAATGCTTATCATTGCAATTCCGCCGTTTGTCATTACGCTTCTTATGTCGGCAAAATCAACGTTTATCAAACCAGGCTTGTTTATTGTTTCGGTAATCCCTTTTACTGCTCTTGATGCTACTTCATCTGCAACTTTGAATGCCTGATCAATTGCAAGATTCTTGTATACGTCAACAAGCCTCTGGTTGTCTATAACTATCACGGTATCTGAATTTCTTCTCAATTCTTCGATTCCTTTTTTTGCTACTTGTAATCTAACCCTTTCAAGTGCAAACGGATAGGTTACTATTCCAACAACTAGAGTGCCGCTGTCCTTGGCTATCTGTGCTATTACGGGAGCAGCTCCAGTTCCGGTTCCTCCTCCCATTCCTGCAGTTATAAATAGAAGATCAGATCCCTGTACGGTTCTTTCAATGTCGCTTCTTGAGTATTCAGCTGCCTTTGCCCCCATTTCAGGAAAACCTCCCGCGCCGAGCCCTCGTGTAAGTGCGCCTCCTAGCAATATCTTTTTTATACTGGAATCCATGGTGTTAAGGTGCTTCCCATCGGTGTTTGCGGCAATAAGCTCGGCACCAGTAATGCTCAATTTGCTCATTCTCTGAACTGTGTTTGAGCCCCCTCCCCCAACTCCGCAAACCATTATCTTTGCTTTGAAAAGGTCATCATTATCTGCATTCTGACTCAATGCATTGTCCAAAATACTCACAAAAACCCCTGACTATATAAAGAAATGAAATTATAAAATACTATCATTGGAATTGAAAGTCGAATTAGGAAATAATTACCTTAAAAATACTGCTAGTATTATATACTTTTTTCAACATATAACTAGTGAAAGTACAAACATGAGCTTATAGCAACTATGACTGATTGCTACGACCAATCAAAATTAAAATAGTTTTCAGCTATGGCATAAAATGTAAATTATTTGTAAGAAAGTGTGATCCAATGCAAATTGCTACAGAGAAAAAATCAAAAAGAACACAACTGCTAGCATATCTTAGAAGAAGACGCGAAGAAAGGAATTCAAATTTTGAAGAGCTTCAATTGAGCATCGCCATAAAATACCACAAAGCTGCATTGTGGGCTGAAGGCAAGCCCCAGTGGAAGGATCTACCCACTAAAGACATTGCAGAATGTCATGAGGTCGCAGCAATAAACTATTTTTATGCAGCTGATACATACGCATCCATAGAAAGAAAAGAAGAATCCGAATTGGCCTATAGGTCCTTTGAAATACATATCCGTAAATTTGAAGAATTGAGCATTGGTAGTAAAGAATAAGTATTATAAAAAACAATAACTTATGTGATAATATGACCATAACAAGAAGGCATGAGGATAAAAAAGAAAATTTACATCCTTCCAAAGAAGATTTAACAAGACAGGTCCTAAATGAGATGTTCGAACGTTATGAAGGAAGAGCAAATGGCTATGAAGAAATGATCTCAAATGGCGTTGAGGATAAAAAAGATTCAGACAAGCTACATAAAGATGTGGCTGAAATTTACGTAAAGATGTATATTATCGATAAATTCTTACGGAAGGTTCCTGATGCAGAAGCTAAATTAAATAAAGCAATAAATCATTTAAAAAAGACAGGCATAGAGAATCCTAAGATGGATGGACTTATAAGTCACAATAAAGTGCGTTTGAATGGAATAATAGCTGATAAAGTAAGGATAAAGGAAAACAATCTTATACGGCGCAAGTAAAAATCTATTTATACCTTTGCGAGATAACATATATTGCCTTATTCTGAAGGTATATTCTACTTAATGGTTATATTATGGCAAGGCTAAGACCTGCAAGGACAATGAGAAGGCCGAATTCAATGGCCTGGTCGCGCTATTCACAGAAGAAGCCGCGAAAGAGCTACGTCCGCGCTCTCCCTCACACAAGCTTGATAGTGTTCAACATGGGCGTTATCAAGGATACATATGACCTGAAGGTAACGCTTAATACCACAGAGCCAGTTCAACTGCGCTCCAATGCACTTGAATCAGCAAGACAAGTTGCAAATAAATATCTTGAGAAGACAATCCCTCAAGGCTATTCATTCAAGGTGCTTGTGTATCCTCACAACGTAATTAGAGAACACAAGATGGCCCAGGGTGCAGGTGCAGACAGAATCTCAAGAGGAATGAGCCAGGCCTTCGGAAGGCCCATGTTCGTTGCAGCGCGATTGAAAACAGGGCAGCCCGTGCTTATGGTTAAAACATCAAAGCAGAACAGGCACGTTGTGAATGAGGCATTTAGAAGAGCTGCATCAAAATTATCAGGAACTTACAAAGTAAGGGCTTCATAATTCTTGTTTCTAAAGGTTTATCTATGAGAATATTACTCCAATTTCCCGAAGGGCTTAAGAGCAAGGCATTAGCCTATGCAAAAACCCTTGAGAAAGAAGGAAATGAAGTATTCATCTCAGCATCGCCAACATTCGGCGCATGCGATCTTGCAATAGATGAGGCAAAGAACTTGCATGTGGATAAGCTAGTGCATTATGGGCATGCTGAATTCCACCATGTTGACTTCAACGTAGAATATGTTGAATACGCTATTGATGCACCACTTTCACTTCTTGAAGATTCTCTTGAATCAATCAAAAATTACAGCACAATAGGCATTGTAACAACAATACAGCATATTCACCAATTAGATGCAATAAAAGAATTCTACACCCAGAAAGGAAAAAATGTAATAATCGGAAAGCCCTACGGCTTTGCGAAGAAGAAAGGCCAAATACTTGGCTGCGACATAGGAAGCGCGGCAAGCATAGACAAGCAAGTAGATGCGTTTATTTATTTTGGCGGAGGTCTCTTCCATCCATTGGGCGCAGTTCTTGCAACTACGAAGCCATTCCTTGTAATTGAGCCGTTCGCAAACAAGATAGAGTTCATAGACAATCTGCGCGAAAAATACTCAAGGAAAAGCAAGGGTAAAATTCTCAGTGCTATGGATGCCAAGAACTTTGGAATATTAGTTAGCACGAAGAACGGCCAGCACAACATGAACCTTGCAAAATTATTAAAGAAGAAAATAGAAGACAACAAATTAAATGCAGAGATACTTGTTGCAAACACATTCGACTTCGAATCCATAAACAACATGCTTGAATTTGACGTATTGGTTAATACTGCTTGTCCCAGAATAGCAATAGATGATACTGAAAGAACGCCAAAGCCTTTAATCAGCGCAAATGAATTGATGCAATTGCTGAAGATGAAAAACGAATTGCATGAAATACGTGCAATCAAATCATGAGGCTTTTACTGTAAGTTGCGCTATTTGAGAATAGGAAACCTGCTGTATTTGTATCCCTCCGGCCTGGTATGTGTAAGTATATTCAACCCATATACCTCCTTGTTCAATTGAACCTGCAATTGCAGTAGCTGTAGTCAATCCATTTACTGGCAAATAAAATGTTTGGCTAGAACTGCTTGCCATACCCTGATTTGCAAGTATTGTATTGGCTGGAGAAGAAGTAAAAGAGATTTCAGGAATCCCATTTGCGGTCAGTGGGGTTCCTTGAGGTACAAACACAAAATTTGCACTTATCCAATTTACTCCAGTATCTTGGCCTAATTCTACTATTATATTTGCATTAGAATGAAGATAAATGGGGTTAACACAAAGAAATCCAGGTGCAGCAATGCATTTTGTGCCTGTTAAATTATTTCCGTTAAATAATCCTAATCCAAACAATACTGCTAAGACTACTGCCAATATAAGTATTGCCCATCCGTAGGTCATTAGGTACTCCATTGCGCTTTGGGCCTTATGATCGGTCGATTTAGTTTGCATCTTAAACATCTACTCATAATAAGAAAGAAACAAATAAAAATGATATAGTCTCTTCCTATTTTAATATATTGACAATTTTCATACTTACTGCTACCATTTTCAAATAAAATTAAAAATAAAAAAAGAAAAAAAGCCCCGAATAATTATGAGGCTTTTATGTTTATTGCAGCTATTTGTGTATATTGTGCGACTGCACCTGGTCCTGTCGATGTGTAGTAAACAGCCCATATGGTTCCTGTTGCTGTTGTTCCTACAGGTACTGGTATTCCTGATATACCATTTACTGGTAGCCATATACCTAATGTTTGTCCAGATGTTATTGCATTTGTAGAATATATCATATTAGCTGGGAAAGAATTGAACGAAACCGAAGTTCCA